>Ga0209816_1000008_pt1 | contig 215492 bp, 183 predicted proteins | sample CoawatmetaG01DNA_FD_187509 | JGI IMG/M metagenome (GOLD analysis project Ga0209816, IMG submission 187509) | Marine microbial communities from the West Antarctic Peninsula - Coastal water metaG017-DNA (SPAdes) (version 2) | ecosystem: Environmental > Aquatic > Marine > Coastal ...
CCGCGAGCTGCTCAGCGTCGCGCCATTGCCAGTCGATGCTCCGCCGACCAGCGAACTCGATGACGCCCGCCCGCCATGCCCATGCTGCGGCGGTCACATGGTCGTCATCGAAACCTTCGAACGCTGGCGACAACCCCGTGCACCGCCGCATGGCACCAGCGCGACCGGGAACACGACGCCATGACCCGGCATGGCCCGGACACATCCCGCCACGCGATTACCGCGCTTCCGGCGTTCAGGCCGCTCGCGCCGGCAGCATCGCCAGCCACATCGACGCGCGGCCAGACCGCCGGTCTTGCCCGACATCCATGGCCAAGGTTCTTCCCGAGTGCCGCATCGCGGTCCGATACGGCGCATCCCGCCCGACAGCACAGCGACCGGCCGACCACCCGAAAACCGCTTTCCCCATAGGCCATCGCCCGCGGCCCGCGGCTTCCTGCTTTGAAGGATATCGTACACCTGCCGGTGCCTGATTTCCTTCGCACTATTGGCCGTTTAGCGCGCACCGACCAGCGCCCGGAAGCCGACATCGCTTTAGGCCGAGGCGAAGGGTTACTCGCCACTCTATCGCGGCCGCTTTCATATCGTCACGTCAGGCCGAACTCGTCGAACTTGATCGGATCACGTGCCGGATAGCGCGTATCGAAGGCGTAGCTGCTGACGGTGCCGATGCCGGTGTCGAGGATGCTGAACGCGGTGATGTCGTTGCTCGATACAAACGGCACCGCCGTGGGTGCCCCCGCCAGTTCGACCATCGGTTGGCGCAGCGTGGGGATCACCGCCGGCCGGTCGTGCGGATCGTCCTCACGTGGATAGTCCTGCTGGTCCCAGGTGAAGCCGGTGCGCGAGGACAGCGCGCCGGCCGCCGGTAAGGCGGAGCCGCGCGGCGATTGCGTTCCGAAATAGGCACCGTAGGTGTTCCCGACGTTCGACGTCTCGAGATAATTCAGCGTGCCCACCTTCGAACGGCACCACAGATGCGAGTGGCCGACATGGACGAGTTGCACGCCGGCGCCGATCAGGAGCGGCTCGATGTCGCTCCGCCACAGGTCCTGCGACAGGGGATAATCGTACTTCACGAACCGCATGCGCCCGGCGTCGATGATCGGCTGGATCTGCCCGTTCCATGTCGCGGCATCGATCGGGAAGGCGAGCGGCCCCAGCGTCTGCACCGCACCCGCCGCGTCGGTATATTCGAAGCTCGCCTGCGTCTGTGCCATCACCGGGACGGCGTTGTCGCCCAGCCCGAACACGGACTGGTGGAACATCACGACCTTGTACTTGGCCGACCGGAATGCCTGGCTCGCCAGCACCTCTTGCAGCCAGGCGTATTGGCGTGACCCCTTGGCAAAGGGATGAAACTGGAAGTCGCCGAAGCCCCATTCCGCCGACTTGTTCATCGATCCGGGCGCTTCGCTGAGCTTGCCCTTGCCCGCAGCGCTCCAACTGCGCCAGATGCGATTGCCGTCCATCGCGATCAGGAACAGGTCGCCGATCCGTTGCGCGTAGTAGCGTCCACCCTCCGGACCCTGCGGCAACGTGAAGATCTCGTTGTACGAAACGATCTCGAAGGAATTGTCTTGGATCCAGCGCTCCCGGATCGCGGCGTCGCCGGAGGGGTTCACCGTCGCCTTGACCTTCTCGTACGCGATCTCGGCATACCAGCGCGGCTGCGGGTCGTTGAACATGGTGTTCAGGGTGTTGGCCGGGTTCCAGCGGCCGGAATATTCATGATTGCCCAGGATCGGATAGATCCAGCCGTTCTGGAGCAGCGCTCCGCCCGTATAGGTGGACTGCGGCTGCCATTTGCGCATCGTTCCCTGCAAGGCAGCGAAGAACGGTGGCAGGTTCAGCGCGCCATTGTCGAACCATTCGGACGCGCGATTGGGGACGTTGACGAGGTCGCCCGCGAAGAAGATGCCGTCGATCGGCGCCTGCGTTTCGAACACGCGCTCGTAATTGGCGGACGCCATCTTCTTGAGTTGCAGATCGGAGGTCAGCAGGATGCGGGTCTTCTGGCCGACGGCGGGCAGGGGCTGGAGGGTCGCCTCGACGCTGCGCATCGTTTTCGTGCCGTCGTTGCTGACCGCGACATAAGGCACCCGCTCGCCTGCTTTCAGCCCGGTGACCACGGCCTCGTGCTTCCACACGTCGCGTTGCGTGAGACCCGTGTAGCTGCGCCCGCCGACGGTGGAGGCGGCATCCTCGTACATCCGCGACAGCGGCGTCGAGGTCGCGCCGACCTGCATCGTGAAACCGGCACCGTAGCGAACGGCGTGATCGCGGCCCTTGAACTCGGTAAACCACACGACACGAACCGAGTCCGTTGTCGGCAACTGAAGAAAGGGTTCGCTCAGCACCAGCGGCTCGCTGAAAAACATCGCGCTCGGCAGTGCGGCGACGGTGGGCGTGGGGCTCGGAATGGGCGCCGGCGCCAGTCCTTCGCCGTCACGGTCGCACGCCGCCAACATGCCGCTTCCCGCAGTCGCGATCGCAAGAAGGCTCGCGCGCCGCGTAAACTCTCGTCTGTCCATATCACCACCCCGCTGACGCGTGGGTCGATGGACCATCATCTTTACGACACCGTGAAGAATTGATGTCCGCCGCAAGTCAGCGGATGGGAAGGGTCCACTATCGTCGACATGTTACGTTTCGCGACCCGACGTTGGCGGAGTTGCGCGAGATGCTGGCCGGTCTGCGATCATGGCCTCACCGGCGTTGGTATCGCTCGGATCGGCACGTTCTCGGTGATGGACGAAGTTGCCGACGGCCGCCTGATCCCGTTACTCGAACGTTTCAATCCGCAGGACCGCGAGCCGCTCCATCTCCTCTTCGTCGGCGGATCGACCATGCCGGCCCGCGTGCGCGCCCTGATCGATTTTCTCGCCGACCGACTGGGCGGTGGCCAGTGAGGTCGACGGCGCGCCAATTCCGACCGCGAGCGGAGTAGAGGGTGATCATGGATGGGCGGATGCCACGCGGCGTAACGTGACCGGCACCGATTTATAGGCCGGCGTGCCACTGTCCCGGTCGTGATCTTCCAGCGCGATCAGGTGATTGGCCTCGGGATAATAAGCCGCGACCGATCCGCGTGCGATGCTATGCGCAACCGCGACCTGACCGGCGAGGATCCGGTCCGGTCCGGCCACGACATCGACCATGTCGCCATGTCGCAGTCCGGCCTCGGCAAGGTCATCGGCATTGACGAAGACCACGTCCCGCCTCCCCGTGATGCCACGATAGCGGTCATTCTGGCCGTAGATGGTCGTGTTGTACTGATCATGGCTCCGGATCGTCGTCAGCACGAGAGGCGCATCGGCATTGCCGCCCGCCCCGTCGGCATCGGGATGGACGATGAAATGCGCCTTACCATCCGACGTGTTCCAGACGCGGTTCGAAGGGCCAACGGTCAGACGAAAGCCATGCTTCTGCCGGACCCGTGCGTTGAAGTCGGCAAAGTCGGGAAACACCTCCGCGATCTTGTCGCGGATGCGGTCGTAATCGGCGACCATCGCGCCCCAGTCGATCGCGGCCTCGCCCAGCGTCGCCCTAGCCAGTCCCGCTACGATTGCGGGTTCGGACAGCAGACCATCCGCCGCGGGCTTCAACCGCCCGCGTGAGGCATGGACCATCGACATGGAGTCCTCGACCGTCACGAACTGCGCGCCGCTTGCCTGCATGTCCTGCTCGGTGCGCCCAAGGCAAGGGATGACCAGAGTCTCGCGCGCCTGGAGCAGGCAGGTGCGATTGAACTTGGTCACGATCGTGACCGACAGGTCCATCTTGCGGAACGCCGCGAAACACGCCTCGGGGTCGGGCATCGCCACCGCCAGGTTGCCGCCCAGCGACAGGATCGCGCGCGAGCGCCCATCGCGCATCGCCTTCAGTGCCTCGACCGCATTATGGCCGTGACGGCGCGGGCTGCGGATGCCGAAGGCCTTGTCCAGCCGCGCGAGGAACGCCTCGGTCGGCAGTTCGGTGATCCCGACCGTCCGGTCGCCCTGCACATTGCTATGCCCTCGCAGCGGACAGATGCCCGCGCCCGGACGCCCGAAATTGCCGCGCAGGAGCAGCAGGTTGGCGATCTGCTGCACGTTGCGCGTGCCATGGCGATGCTGGGTGATGCCCATGCCATAGCAGATGATCACCCGCTCGGCCCGCGCATAGATATCCGCCATGCTCTCGATCTCGGCGCGAGGCAGACCGGAGCGGCGTTCGATCTCCGCCCAGTCGGTCGCGGCGATATCGGCGGCCAGCGCGTCGAAGCCGGTGGTGTGCTCGGCGATGAATTCGCGGTCGAGCCCCCCTGCCCCGCCCGCCGCCAGATCGGCGGCATCCATCGCGAACAGGGCCTTCATCATGCCCTTCAGCATCGCCATGTCGCCACCGACCCGGACCTGATGATAGGCGGAGGCGAGCGGAACGCCCCCCGGCCGGATCATGTCGCCGACATGCTGGGGCGACTGGAACCGCTCCAGCCCGCGTTCCTTTATCGGATTGGCGACGATGATCGCCGCGCCGCGCTTCGCCGCATCGCGCAGCGACGACAACATGCGCGGATGGTTGGTGCCGGGATTGTGCCCGATGCAGAAGATCGCATCGGCCTGCTCGAAATCCTCGAGCGTCACGGTCCCCTTGCCGATGCCGATCGACTGGGGCAGCCCGGTGCTGGTCGCCTCGTGGCACATGTTCGAACAATCGGGGAAATTGTTGGTCCCGAAGGCACGGACATAGAGCTGCCACAGGAACGCCGCCTCGTTGGAGGTGCGCCCCGAGGCATAGAATTCCGCCTGATCGGGATGGTCGAGCCGGTTGAGCGCCTCACCCGCCCGACGAAAGGCCTCGTCATAGCCGATCACCTCATAATGATCGGTCGCCGGATTGTAGCGCAGCGGATCGGTCACGGGCCATCTATCGTGCCTTCCTCGATCCCGAGACCGTCATGTCCTGGCGGCCGCCGAAGGGCATGACCGCAAAAATCTTCCACTTCGATCCACGGCCAGGCGGCGGCTACCGAATGGCATTCATCTACGAAGATGCCGATGCCGGCGAAGGCAACTCGAGCGCTGACGCGGACATCCTAGAGGGGCGGTTCATCGAGTTGGTTCCGGAAGAGAAGATTGTCGAGGCGGTCACTTTCGAGAGCGAGGATCCTTCGCTCGGCAGCACGATGACGATCACGACCCGCCTCACGCCGGTGCACGATGGAACGAAGGTAACCTTCGTCGCCGAAAATGTGCCTCCCGGGATCAGCCCGGTCGATCACAAGACCGGCATGGAGTCGACGCTGAAGAACCTCGCCAATCTCCTTGAGTGAAGCCGGCGTGGTGGCGGCGTTCTCCTCACTTGCTGGTGCTCCTCGATCTTGAGCATCGTTGCTCCGCTAGTGCGACGGCACGTTCGCAAGAAGGACCGGACCCAGTAGGCTGGAATTGGCCTATTTGTGCTCATTTGCGCCGAATCGGCACTCCAGTGCCCTACCCCTTGCGGAACGAATCGCGTCACTGCATGAAGATATCGGATCAGATGTAGAGACCGGATCGTGCTACAGAACCCTCGTGGTTTTGAACTGCCGGTCTAGCCAGATGGTTCATTTTTTGAGCGCGTTCGGGCTCAGGGTCGGCTCTTTGAACGAGTGAGGAGGGTGAACGACCAAGGCATTCGCCTGCGGATCGTGAACGGATGTGCCACAGGCTCTCTTGGATGTCCTGAACTGCCGTTCTCTCTGTCAGGCGGCTGCTCAAGCCGGATCGTGCTACAGGGCCTTTGTAGACCCTGAACTGCCGGATTTGCGCGGATAAATGCGTGTTTGATGTTGCTGCGCCGGGCTGGCCAAGGCTCCATGTGTCATTTCACCCGCGACTTCAGCCGAAATGGCGCATCGCGTAGGATGCGACGCGCCGATTCGATGCCAGATTTATTCTGTCAGGACGCTGCATTCAAAAATGCGGCGCGATATCGCGCGACCAACTGCCTCGACTCGACCGTTGGAAACCGGAAAAAGTTCGAAATGTCTCCTACTAGCGGAGCCACCGGCGCTTTTTTTATATGGAGCCCCCTTCAGCGGGCACCCTCACTTACATCAGACAGCGCAATTTTTACCGTTAAGCCGAATGGCTTGCGGAAATTTGCTTTGCGTTCGACATCTGCGCATGAGCCGTTCGACAGCACGAGATTGAGAGCCTTGCGCTCCGGTGATGTGTCTAGCGGGCAAAGTCGACCAGAGCTCCGGGCGGCGCGCTTTGAACTTCGCGCCGTGTCGTCGTGAACCTAAGCGCGATCTTTCCAGCTTCCAGTTGGATGCGTTCGCCTAGCGATGAGTGAAACGCTGCTCGACGGGTCGGATCTTCCAGACGAACAAACGCGTCGAGCGCGTGTCGGGCCGCCTCAAGGTCAACCCGGCCATCGCTATCCGCTACGGCCAGTGGGCGAGCCGTTTCCGCCGCGTGGCTCACCTCGCCATCGCCGCATACCGGTTCAAATTGCCCACGCCGCCCAGGCGGCAACGCCCTCGATTTCCGGCTTATTCGTCATCAAAATCCGCCCCCTACCCCATTGCTTCAACGGACCTCGCCGGATGCAAGCCCGCCATGGCCACCGGCCTGGCGCGACGCGTGACAAGCCTTTTGCAAATCGCTTGCTAATCCGAGAGCTTAGTCCATAGATTACAATTTAATGACGATTACCATCCCCGACATGTCACGGGACCGCCGGATAGAAGATCCGACAAATCTCTGGATCATTCATCCAGCGGCGCGCTTTCTGCTGCCCTGGTTCATCGCGCGTGGAATCTCGGCCAATGCCGTTTCCCTGGCCGGGCTGGCTTTGGGCACGGCAGCGGCGCTGGCCTACACCCAGTGGGAAATGTGGCCGTTCAGCTTCGTCGGCTTGCTGCTGTCGGTCGGCTGGCTTGTCGCCGATGGCTTGGACGGGATGATCGCGCGGGCCACCGGCACCGCCAGTCCGCTGGGGCGCGTGCTGGATGGGTTGTGCGACCATGGTGTTTTCTTCCTGATCTATGTTTCGCTGGCCTTATCCATCGGCACGTTGGAAGCTTGGGCGCTGGCGGTGGCTGCGGGCATCGCACATGCGGTCCAATCCAATATGTACGAGAGCGAGCGAGCCCGCTTTCACCGTCGTCGCGGTGCAGTGGCGACGATCGCCCCCCCTGCCCCCAGCCGCAATCCGCTTGTCCGACTCTATGACTATTGCGGGGGAATGTTGGACCGCGTCGCCGCGCGGTTCGATCACGCGCTGGGGCAGCACCCTGCGCCCTCCCAGTTTGCGGCAAGATATGCCGCCCTGGCCGTCAGGCCCATGCGGCTGATGAGCCTCTTGTCCGCCAATGTGCGAGTCTACGCCATTTTCCTTACCTGTCTTTTCGGCAATCCACGCCTGTTCTGGTGGTTTGAGCTCATCCCCCTGAACATCGTCCTCGTCTTCGGACTTTTCCAGCACCGCATCGTCGAAAATCGCCTGAGAACAGTGCCGGGAGATCCTTTTCCATCAAATAAGAGGAAATGAGAAGTAATGTCGGCCATCAACATCGCTATCGTCGGGATAGGAAACTGTGCCAGCTCTCTCGTCCAGGGTCTTTCCTATTATCGCGAGGGTGCAAACGAGACGATCGGGCTCATGCACTGGGACCTTGGCGGGTATAAGCCGACCGATATCCGCGTCGTCGCGGCGTGGGATGTCGATCAACGCAAAGTCGGCAAGGACGTATCGGAGGCGATTTTCGCCAAGCCCAATTGCACCACCGTCTTTTGCGAAACCGTGCCCCCCACGGGGACCAAGGTCCAGATGGGGCGTATCCTGGACGGCGTCGCCGAACATATGGCGGACTATGACGATCATCGGACCTTCCTGCCCGCGCAAGAGCAGGAGGCATCCAAGGCGGACGTGGTTGCCGCGCTGCGCGAGACCAAGACCGATGTGCTGATGAACTATCTGCCGGTGGGTTCGCAGGCCGCCAGCGAGTTCTACGCCGAATGCGCGCTCGAGGCGGGTGTGGCGTTCGTGAACAATATTCCGGTGTTCATCGCGAGCGACCCGGCGTGGGCGGAACGCTTCACCCAGGCTGGCGTGCCGATCATCGGCGACGACATCAAGGCGCAACTCGGCGCCACCATCGTTCACCGGGTACTGACCGATCTGTTCGCCAAGCGGGGCGTGAAACTGGAGCGGACCTATCAGCTCAACACCGGTGGCAATACCGACTTCCTCAACATGTCCAATCATCGCCGTCTCGCCTCCAAGAAAATCTCGAAGACCGAGGCGGTGCAGTCGGTCGCGGCCACGCGCCTGGACCATGAGAATATTCATATCGGCCCGTCCGACTATGTGCCCTGGCAAAATGACAACAAGATCTGCTTCCTGCGGATGGAAGGAACGATGTTCGGCGGCGTGCCGATGAACCTCGAATTGCGACTGTCCGTCGAGGACAGCCCCAATAGTGCCGGCGTGGCCATCGACATGATCCGGTGTGCCAAGCTGGCGAAGGATCGCGGTCTGGCGGGTCCGATCGACGCGGCGTCGGCCTATTTCTGCAAGCATCCGCGCTTCCAAATGACCGATGATCTTGCGGCGCAGGCGGTCGACGAGTTCATTGCCGTAGCGGCGGAATGATCGAGACCGGTATCGTTCTCGCGGCAGGCGAAGGCTCGCGCCTTCGCCCTTTCGCCCCGCTCAAGCCCCTCTGCCGCGTCGACGGGCGGACACTGCTTGCCCATGCCGTGCACGGTATGGCGCAGGCAGGGCTGGCGCGAACGGTCGTGGTCGTCGGCTATGAGGCGGAGACGATCGAAGCCTATGTCGCGGCGGAAGACTGGCCGATCGACGTCGAAACAGTGCAGGTAAAAGATCACCGGCACCCCAATGGTTCGTCGTTGCTCGCAGCGGAAGCGCTGCTGTGCGGTGAAGAGGCGATACTTGCGATGTGCGACCATCTGGTCGAACCGGCATTCTATCGGCGAATGGCCGACGCCGATACGGGCGGCGGCGCATCGCTGGGGATCGACCGGCGGCTTGATAGCGATTGGATCGATCTCGACGACGTGACCTGCGTTCAGACGAATGGCGACCGCGTGGTCGGCATCGGCAAGGGCCTGGCCGTTTATGATTGCTTCGATACGGGGGTGTTCAAGGTCGGCAGGGGCCTCTTCGACGCGCTCCGCAGCTTGGACACACCCTCTCTCACCGAGGGCATGCGGCGCCTGGCATCCGACCGGGCCGCTGGCATCAGGGATTGCAGCGATCTTGAATGGATCGATGTGGACGACGAGCGGGCATGGCGCATTGCGGAAACGTGGCTCGCATCACGTCGTCGTAGCGCGAGTGACGCTTACCATCGGCACCGATAGCGGTGAGGAGGATGCCGAGAGCGCACATTCATTCCCGTCGGAAGTTGCGGGGACCCGATCGCCTGACGAGAAGGTAGCTCAGCGACAGTAGAAGAAGAAACGGCACGCCATAGAGCAAGGTCGATGCGAACGGACCGGTGAAGGGCGTAGTGAGCAGGATGGCGGCCATCGCGGTCGCCCCGGCCACACTCGTCAACGGATAACCCCACATGCGAAACGCCTGCGCGCGCGGGCCTGAGCGCGCACGGAAAGCCAGATGCGTCAGGAAGATCATCATCCAGGCGAACATCGCGCCGAATGCCGAGATGCCGATCATCACCCCGAATGCCTGCTGCGGCTGGTACAGGTACAGCAATGTCGCCGGCGCTATCCCCAATGCGGATGCCAGCAAGGCCATTAGCGGCACCCCGTTGGCACTCAACCGACCCAGCGACCTTGGTGCCTGCCCCGCCCGCGCGAGGCTGTAGAGCATACGGGTCGCCGTGTAGAGCTGGCTGTTCATCGCCGACAGCGCGGCGATCAGCACCACGGCGTTGAGCACCCCCGCCCCGCCCGGGATGCCGATCGCCAGCATGACCGCCACGAACGGGCTCGACGCCGTCCCGGCCTCGGTCCACGGGACGATCGCGAGCATCAGCGCCAGCGTGCCGAGATAGAAGATCGCCAGCCGCAGCATCGTGGCCCGAAACGCCCGCACGATCGCCCGCTCGGGATCGACCGCCTCGCCCGCCGCGACCGCGATCATCTCGATGCCGAGATAGCTGAAGATGGAGACGATCACCGCGCTCCAGAGGCCGCCCGATCCATGCGGGAAAAAGCCGCCATGCGACACGTAATTCGCCAGGCCGATCGCAGAACCGGCAGGCGCCCGGGCGACCACCAGCGAACCGAGTAGCAAAAAGCCCAGGATCGCAACGATCTTGATCGCGGAAAAGGCATATTCGATGCGACCGAACAGGCCCACGCTTGCCGCATTGACCAGCAGCAATGCGACGCCGAAGAACAGCATCCAGATCCAGCCCGGCACCGTCGGCAGCCAGAACTGCATATAGATCGCGACCGCGGTCAACTCGGTCCCGACCGCCAGCACCAGCGCCGACCAATAGGCATAGCGCACCACGAACCCGGCCCAGGAACCAAGGTAAAGCTCGGCTAGGTCGCCAAAGGCACCGCTGGTCGGGTGCGCAACGGTCATCTCGGCGAGGCACCCCATCAGCAACAACGCGATGACCCCGCCGATCGCATAGCTGATCAGCACGGCGGGCCCGGCGAGGCCGATCGCCAGGCCGCTGCCCAGGAACAGGCCCGTGCCGATCGCCCCGCCGATCGCGATCATCGCGAGTTGCCCGGAACTCAACCGGCGATGCAGGGCGCCCCCGTCCGGTGCCATGGTCACGTCACCACCTCGCGTTGCTGAAGCCTTTCGTCTTTCCAGGCGCTGGTAGTCATCACGTCGCGGATGATCTCGACCGCGTCCCAGATATCGACGAACCGCGTGTAGAGCGGCGTGAAGCCCATGCGGAGCAGATCGGGTGCGCGGAAATCGCCGACGACACCGCGCTCGATCAGCGCGCGGCAGATCGGATAGGCGTGATCATGCGCAAAGCAGACGTGACTGCCACGCTCGCTCGCCTGGCGCGGAGAAGCCAGTGTGAAGCCGTGCCCCGCGCAGCGCGCCTCCATCAGCCGGATGAAGAAATCCGCCAGCGCCTGGCCCTTGGCGAACAGGTCCGGCAGAGCGACACCGTCGAACTGGGCCAGCCCCGCCTCGAGCGCCGCCATCGCCAGGATCGGCGGCGTCCCGCACAGGAACCGCGCCAGACCCGTGGCCGGTCGGTAGTCCTGATCGAACGCAAAGGGCCGGGCATGGCCCATCCAGCCGGACAGGACCGATGGCAGCGCGTCCTGCAACGCGCGCGCGACGAACAGGAAGGCGGGCGCGCCCGGGCCGCCGTTCAGATATTTATAGCCGCAGCCGACCGCCAGATCGGCCCCGCAAGCGACCAGATCGACCGGCACGGCACCGGCACTATGGCTCAAGTCCCACAGGATCAGCGCACCCATCCGGTGAGCGGCCTCGGTCACGGCGGCCATGTCCAGCCGGTTGCTGGAGCGGTAATCGACATGGGTCAGCACCACCAGCGCGACATCGCCGTCGATCTCGCTTTCGATCGCCTCGCGCGGCGCCGCGCGGACGGTCCAGCCGACGAGCGCCGCCACCGCGTCCGCCATGTAGCGATCGGTGGGAAAACCATCTGCCTCGATCAGGATCGTCCGCCTATCCGGGCGCAGGGCTGCGGCACCGGCGATCAGCTTGAACAGGTTCACCGATGTGGAATCGCACACGATGACCTCTTCAGGCCGCGCCCCGATCAGCGGCGCGATCATCCCGCCCAGCCGCTTCGGAAAGCCGATCCAGTCGTGGCGGTTCCAGCTCGTGATAAGGTCGCGCCCCCATTGGCCCGTCACGACGTCGGCCAGGTGCGACGCCGTCATGCGGGGCAGCGCACCGAGCGAATTGCCATCGAGGTAGATCACCCCCTCGGGGAGCGCGAACCGGTCGCGCATCGGCGCAAGCGGGTCGGCGGCATCGAGGGACAGCGCATCCTGTCGGGTGAATGGCACCGTCATCCTTGAGCGTCCTGCTCTTGAATCGCCAACAGGCGCAACGCCTCGGCAATGGCGGCATCGGCCGCCGGTCGGCCTGGGGTGATCAGCTCGAAATGCCCCTGGTCAGCGATTGTCAGCTTTTGCACCCTATCCCCCTGCTCCTGCATCTTGGCCGCATAATGATCGGCGAAGCAAGGCGGCGCGATCGTGTCGAGGTCGCCCGAGACCAGCACCTGCGCCACGCCGAGCGGCGCCAACGACACAGGCGACGTATCGTTATAAGGATCCGGGTGGGCCATCGTCGCGGGGCCGACAAGCCGATCCACCGTATCGGCGCCGCACGCCTCGGCCGCTGCGTGGCGCACCTCGGCCAGGTCGAGCAGACCGCCCAGGCTGACGACGCCGCTTAAGGCAAGCGGTCGATCCATCCAAAGGACGCTGCCTGCGGGAATGGCATGGCGCCCGGCCAGCCATGCTGCCAGATGCCCGCCCGCCGAATGGCCGACCGCCACGACGCGGGTCGGGTCCAGGCCCATGGCGAAACCGCAATCGCGCAGCAGGTCGGCCGCCGCCGCCACGTCCTGAAACGTGCCCGGATAGCCGCCCCCCGGCACGTCGATCCCGCGATATTCGACATTCCAGACCGCGACGCCCTTATCGACGAACGCCGCAGCCAATCGTCCCATGATGCCCGCCTTGGCGACCGACGTCTGCCAGCAGCCGCCGTGGATCAGCAATATGACCGGAAAGGGGCCCGCCGCTTCCGGCTTCCAGAGTTCGACATGCTGCAACGGATCGCTGCCATAGCTGAACGCGGCCGGAGGCTCGGGCTGCGATAGCTGCTGAAAATCCGCATAGCTCATGACCTGCGGCGTGACCGTGGAATCGAAACACATTGGCAATGGACTATGGCACCGCAGCCAACGGGCGCCAGCCCATTTCTGATGCCCTTGCAGCGCGAACGGCGGTCCATTTCGCGCGCAGAAGCGCCTCGATCGAAAGGCATCGGCCGCTTTACCGTTGCATCGCGCCGACAAACCGATGCAAGGCTTGTAGATCAAAGCGTTACGGGTGTCGGAGATGATGAAGGCGTGGGATTGGCTTCTGGGCGCTGCGATACTGACGATCGGCGCGCCTGCCCTTGCCGACGACGAACCCCGCTTCTGCCCCACCCGGCCGAACCTCGGCGGATCGAGCTGCACGACCGAGCCGGGGCGGGTCCATTTCGAAATATCCGCGCTGGACTGGCAGCGTGACGACCAACCGGACCAGCGCGAAGACCGTATCGTCACCGCCGACATTCTGACCCGGATAGGCATGGGCAAGAACACCGAGCTTCAGTTCGACTGGGTCGGCTATGGCCGGGACCGGACGCGCGACAAGGCCGCGGCTATGGTCGACACCGCAACGGGCACCGGCGATATGACCTTCGCGGTCCGCCAGCATCTGGCCGGCCAGAAGGGAAAGCCGTTCTCGGCAGGTGTGCAGGCCTTCGTGACCGCCGCGACGGGGCGCTATCCGATCGGGGCCGGAACCTGGTCGACCGGCATCATCGTCCCGGTCCAATATGAGCTTACGGAAAAGGTCGCAATTGCGGTGACCGGGGAAGCCGATGCGGCGGCGAACCGGTCCGGCAGCGGGCGGCACCTGGCCTATAGCGAAATCACCGGCCTGCGTTACAAATTCACCGATCAGGTGACCGCCACGGCCGAAGTGTCGCTGGAGCGCGACGACGAACCCGATCAGCATGAGACGTTGGCCATGGCCGCCCTGTCGGCGGCCTGGCGGCCGACAAAAGTCCTTCAGTTCGACATTCTCGCGGCGACGGGCCTCAACGCGGCTGCGCCCGATCTACGGGTCGTCACGGGTGGCGCCATTCTATTTTGATCGGATGCTGATGCAATTACGCAATCGAGACGGTCGCGGGTTCGCCCCGTGCATGATCGTCGGCGAGCGACGCGAAAGCGTCTGAATTCACGGCATGGCGCTGCACTTTGTGGGATTTCGCGGCGACGAATATGGCCGCGCGGTACGGGTCTTCGGCCAGCCGGACTATATTCACATCGGCTGGGACCGCTGGGCGAAATTGGAGATCATGCCCGGCGACCTGGCGGTATTTGCAACCGGGGCGGCAGAGGACGAACCATCCTTCCATAGTTTTCCGGACATTCGGGAAGGATGCTCATAGGATCAGAGGCCATGGCGCGGCCGTTCGCAGATGTGTCGTGCGACGACGTTCCACCGGCTTTTGCAACGCACCGTCACCAGTCGCCAGGACGGGCCCGTTAGATCCAGGAAGCGCTGCCAGGGTGCGGCTTTATGCTCCGGCCAATCTTCAATGGGTGTTTCGTTCGGGCTTGCGCTTGTCGGCTTAGTGGGATGATTAGGGGCGGACGAGGCTGTACCGCAAATCGTTGGCAATCAGGTCCGTCGGTTCGCCCCCTAAAATTCGATCCGTTACGAGAAAGAGGGGCAAGGTGTTCCCCCCAACTTCACGACCGTCTTCGGGCTGCCCCCCAGCCCCTGGGCCCAGCGTCGTGGGCCGATCTTGGCGCGCCGTATCGCTGCTTGGGCGGCGTGCATTTTCGTGTCCCCCCAGAAACGAACCCGTCGCGCGCGCACACTCCAACATTTCATCGAAAGCATCGTTCCTAAGACCATGGAATCACACGCCTGATGATAAAGAAAATTCCTTATAGCCAAGCATTTGGCGATTACGAAATAGCCAGATGCGCGCGCTTACGGAAAGGACAACGCAATAAGTAGAATTTAACTAACATATGACATTGACACGCATATGGTTTCCGCATCGCCATCTCACGACGCGAGTATTGCCCCGACCCGCGCCGGATCGGGCGAACTCCCCGCGCCCGTTCGCCCGCGGCCTTGATCGAAACCCATGTGGACCGTTCTCCATCTTGCGCTGCTGGCAGGTGCCGCCACGCCGTCTGGGGCGACCGAGTCCGCGCGCACGATAATTCGGCGCGACGTGATTGATCTGCGGGACTTGCCCGCACGCTCCCGATTGTCGGCCCTGACCGTCGATCTTCATGGTCGAACGGGCAGCGACGCCCGGCAACCCTGGGTGTCGCTGGCCGTCAACGGCGTCGTGATCGCGCGGACATGGCTGGGTCGTCAGGAGAGCGTCACGCTGCGCGCCGATGTCGACGAACGCCTGTTGTCGATGCGCAGCCTGGTCGAAGTGGCCGCCTATGTGCCGCAATGCGAGACGCCCTATTGCCGCGCCCTTGCCGCATCGGTGCGCGTCGTCGGTCCCGTACGCCAGCACTATGATGCCGCCCGCGCCGACGCCACCTTCGCGCATCTTGCCAGCCGCTATCGGGCCGGCCTGACCCTTTTACAGGGACCGGACGTCGATCCGGCCTTTGCTGCCCTGATCCGCGATGCCCTGGCGCCCAGAACCCGTCCGCTCGCGCAAGGCGGGGGGCTGGTCTATGTCTCGCGACAGCAGCCGCCCGATTTCATCGCGCCGATACGCTTCGATCTCGGCCCGGTGGGCCTCGTCCGTCAGGATGGCGTCCCGGTCGTCCCGCCGGACATGCTGGACAGGCTGACCGTGGTGCAGGTGCTGCGGACCGGCGACCATCCCGTCATCTGGGTACGCCCCGGCCGGGACGTGCCGCGCAAGCTGGATCTGGATAGCGGCGACATCGGTATTTTCGGACGCGGCGGAAGGCTGATGGCCTTTTCCTATTCCAGCGACGCACGGACCCTCCATCCCGCTTACGGCCCCGGCGTCGATGCCGACGGATCGCAGCGAGCGAGACGGATCTGGCGCTGGCTCCTCCTGATCGGCTGGGGAGCGGCCAGTGCCGGCCTGGGCTTGGTCTATCGCCGCCTGCCCCGGCGCGTGACGGCAACGGAGGCATCGGCATGGGCCGCCTGACGATCGGCGATTCCTGGACCGCCGACTTCCTGGTCGAAAACGGCTTCCTGTCGCTCGATCAGTTCGACGAAGCGCTCGATCTGATGGAGCAATGGGACCGTTCGCTGTCGGACGTGGTCATGTCGCGTCGCTGGATGACGCCGCAGGATTTTCATCGCGCGGCCGCGCGGCGCTTCGGCATGACCTTCGTCAACCTTCAGACCGATCCGCCCGACGAGACGCTGCTGATCGAGGCGGAAGTCGACGATTACATGCGCGAACTGACGATGCCGTGGCGGATGCAGGATGGGCGCATGGTCGTCGTGACCGCCCATCTGGGACCGGAATCGGTCCTATACGCGCGCCGCCGCTGGGGTTCCAAGATCGACATGGTCGTTACGGCCAAATTCGACGTCCTATGGTCCCTGCAAAAGGTCTTCAGCGCCCGCCATTCGCACCGGGCGGTTCACGAACTGGCGGATGCCGACCCGGAAATGTCGGCCCGCACGGTGTTCACCCGGGCGCAGTTGCTGGTCGCCTGGGCCGGGCTGACCCTGTTGTGCCTGGGACTGGGTTTTGCGCCCACCCCGACCCTGATCGTCGTCAACACGATCACCAGCGTCTTCTATCTGGGCAATTTCGTGTTCCGCGGCGTCCTAGTCTGGGCGGGCGGGCGGCGCAGCCAGGATCGCCACCGCGCGGTGGCGATGGAGGCGCGACTGCTGCGCGACGAGGATCTGCCGGTCTATACCGTGCTCGTCCCCATGTTCCGCGAGCCGGAAGTCCTGCCGATCCTGGCCGGCGCGCTGCGCAAGCTCGACTATCCGCTGGGCAAGCTCGACATCAAGATCGTTCTGGAAGAGGGCGACGACGAGACGATCGACGCCGCCAAGCGACTGGGCCTGGAGGGAATTTTTGAGATCGTGCGGGTGCCGCCGTCACAGCCGCAGACCAAGCCCAAGGCGTGCAACTATGCGCTGCGCTTCGCGCGCGGCGAATATCTGGTCATCTTCGATGCCGAGGACAAGCCGGAACCCGACCAGTTGCGCAAGGTTGTCGCGGCGTTTCGCCGGTCCCCTCCCGACGTCGCGTGCATCCAGTGCCGACTCAGCTATTTCAACGCGTCGGAAAACTGGCTGACGCGGATGTTCACGCTCGACTATTCCCTGTGGTTCGACCTGATGCTGCCCGGGCTCGAGCGGCTGGGCATCCCGATCCCGCTCGGCGGCACGTCGAACCATTTCAAGATCAAGGTCCTGCGCGAGCTTCACGCATGGGATCCGTTCAACGTCACCGAAGATGCCGATCTGGGTATCCGCATGACCCAGAAGGGGTACCGGGTCGGCCTGGTCGATTCGACCACCTATGAAGAAGCCAATGTCTCGCACGCCAATTGGGTGCGGCAGCGCTCGCGCTGGATGAAGGGCTATATGCAGACGTGCCTGGTTCATACCCGGCGCCCGCTGCACCTGATGAAGACGGTCGGTCCGCTGGGGACGCTCGGCTTTGTCAGCTTTCTGGGCGGAACGGTCCTTTCCGGCCTGCTCAATCCCATTTTCTGGGCGGTCTTCCTCTTCTGGGCCGTGACCCAGACGGGGGGCTTCGACATCGTCTTCCCGCCGATGCTGCTCTACACCAGCATGCTGAACCTGCTGATCGGGAACGGCATGTTCATCTATCTGATGATGCTCGCGCCGTTCCGGCGACGCTGGGTCGAACTGGCGCCCTATGCGCTGACGGTCATGTGGTATTGGGTGCTGCTGTCCGTCGCCGCCTGGAAAGGCGCGTGGCAGCTCGTCACCCGGCCATTCTACTGGGAGAAGACCCAGCACGGTCTGTCGAAATTCACCGCGGCCGAAGTCTCCAGCGCATTGGAGGAACAGGCGGCATGAGCGGCGTTCCGTTCCCCGGCGCCGCGACGCGCGGCTGGCGTCGGCGACTGGCGATGCCCGCCGGCATCGGCATTGCGCCGTCGACGCTCCTCGCCATTCTGGTCGCCGTGGCGGGCTATCGCCTGGCCGCGCGGATCAGCGAACTGGGACTGTGGCACGACGGCACCGCGCAACGGGCGGGGCGGGCGATCCTGTCGGCCGCGGGCCAGTCCGACCCCACCGCCCTTCTCACCAGCTATCCGCCCCTGCCCTATATGCTGCTCGTGATCGGCGAGATGCTGGGGCGGCCACTCGGCCTGGATCCGGTCGCGCTGGTCGATGCGGCACTGCTGGGTGGCCTGGCAGCGCGATACGGGGGATCGCTGGCAGAAAGGGGGGCGTCGACCGGCATCGTCATGCTCCTCGTCCTGCTGCTGGCGCTGCACCCGCTGTCGATCACCGCCATCACCCGGGGGCCGCAGGGCTTGCTGATGCTGTGGGGCAGCTGGGTGCTGGGGCGGAGCATGATGGACACCCGCACGGTCACCGGCATCAACGAGACGATCGCGCTGTCGCTGGCGCTGCCGATGCTCGCCATGACCGGCGCTCAGGGCGCGGCGATCGCGGTCGGGGCCATCCCCTTTCTGATCTTCGCGGTGCCCCGCGACCTGGCGGAGCGGCACTATCTCGGCACCTATCTGGTACTGCTGTTCCCGCTGGTCCTGTCCGGTCTGTCGCTGTTCGCGCTGTTCGTCATCATCCTCCATACCCCGCTGACGGTCATCATCGGGGATGTCTATCATGCAGTGCGTAGCGGCACGCCCCCTGGCTGGGCGATCGTGACGCTGGCCCCGATCGCCACGGCCGGCGTGGCGGTCATCGCCGTCCTGCTGTCGACGATGCGGACCGCGCCGCGTGCCTTGCGGGAAAGCGTCGCGGCCGGACTGGCGAGCCTGATGCTCGCGTCGGTCCTTGTCGTGGCGACCGGGATCGCCCGTCATCCTGGGGAACTCCTGGTCCCTGCCCTGGGCTTTGCCGCCGGGGTCTCGACCCGCTGGCCGGTGGAGAAGCTGGGGCAGGCAGGCCTGTCGATCCTCGTCGGGGCGCTGGTCGCGGCTCCGGTGATTCTGGGCACCGACGCCAAGGCGAACGGGCTCGTCATGCAGCTGATGGCGGAGCGGACCGGCGCTGTCTCGCCCGATCGTGCGGTCGGCCGCTATCTGGTGGGGCATCGGGGCGTCATGATCGACGCCCTGGCTCACCCGGCCGTGGTGGCCGAGCGCGGCAGCGCCGCCGACCTGCTGACCGACCGATCCCCCGTATTCGGCGTCTCGGTGCTTGCGCACCGCGTCTTCACGCCCGCCGTGGCGGTTCGCGCGCATCGCCCCGGCGAAAGCGACGACGCCATCAGCCGCAGTATGCCCAAATTGTTCGAGCAGGGTCCGCCCGGCTACCGGCTCGTCTTCGATCGGGACGGCTGGCGGGTATGGGCGCGCACAGAAAGGTCGAAAATCCCGTGAACAGCGCACGCATTCTACTGGTCGACGACAGCGCCGAGGCCCGTGACGCGGGCATCCTCGCGCTGGCCACGGGGGGATTTGCGCAGGTGGAGGGCGCCAGCGACGCGGATCACGCCTATGACCTGCTGGGCATTCAGGATGGTCCCGCGCCCCCTGCCTTCGACTGCATCCTGCTCGACATCCTGATGCCGGGCGTCGACGGCATAGAGGCCTGCGCCGCCATCCGGTCGTCGGGCCGGTATCGCGACGTGCCGATCATCATGGTCAGCGGCCAGAACGACGTGTCGTCGCTCAACCAGTCCTTTGTCGCCGGGGCGAACGACTATGTCACCAAGCCGTTCAGGCCGATCGACCTTCTCGCCCGGACCCGCGCCGCGCTGCGTTTCAAGCGGGAGATCGATCGCCGGCGCGCACGGGAAAAGGCCCTGCGCGACAAGACGACGGCGCAGGAGGAATCGCGCGGCTTTCTCCCCGACCTGTTGATCGCCAGCCGATCGCTCCTCGATGCCGAACTCCGTCTGGCCGCCGACAATGGCGTGGATACGACGCTATGTGCGCTGCAGGTTCGCGCGCTCGAGCCCTATCGCCTGGAGCATGGTGCCGCCGCGGCGACACGGCTGATGCGCCAATTGTCGATGGCATTGTGCGACGTGCCCGCACCAATGGGTGCGGTGCTCGGCCTGTTCGACGACGGGCTGTTCCTGTCCATCGCCCCCAATGTCGATCCCATGGGCATGGTGGCATTTGGCGAGGCCGCGCTGGCGCGGATCGACGCGCTGAAGCTCCCCCATGGCGCATCGGCACGCGACCTCCATGTCGCGCTGGATGCCGTCGTCGACATGGCCGGCGGCGACCGGCTGCTGCTGCTGCCCGGCGAGATGATCACGCTGCTCGAACAACAGCAGCGGCGCAGGCCCTCCCTTCCCCTCCCCGATATGGACGCCCTCTGATGAAACACGCCACCCGCTCCATCCTGGCCGTCGCCATCGCCTCGGCCGCGCTCGTCCATGCCACGGCGGCCGAGGCGTCGGCCTGGACGTTGCCCAAGGGCAAGGGACAGGTCCTGGTGACCGGCGTCTATTCGCACAGCGACCGGGGCTTCGACGCGAACGGCCGAACCATCGACATCCCCGATTATGACAAGCAGGAAGTCTATGTGCTGGGCGAATATGGCGTCACCGACGACCTGACGCTGATCGCCGCGCCGAGTTTCCGCCACGTCGGCATACAGGGGGCGACGGACGACACCACCGGGTTGGGCTATACGGAACTGGGGGGGCGTTACCGTCTCACCAGCGGATCCCGCTGGGTCGGCTCGCTGCAGGCGACGGCGCGGATCCCGGGAACGCGGCGCCGCGACGCCCTGGCGCAGGTGGGCAGCACCGACGCCGAATATGACGTGCGGGCGCTGGGCGGCGCGAGTTTCGTGATCGGGCGCATGGCCGGCTTCGTCGATCTGGAGGGCGGCTATCGCGTGCGGGCGGGGGATCCCCCCAACGAGTTCCGGGCCGACGCGACCCTGGGCATCCGTCCGGCCAAGCGCGTTCTGCTCTATACGTCCGTATCGAACAGCTGGTCCGACGGTGCCGGCAAGGGCGTCTTCAAGGCGTATCGCTATCACAATGCCTTTCTGAACGCCGCCTATGATCTGAACGATCGCTGGTCGCTTCAGCTGGGCGGGCTGGCGACGGTCGGCGGGGAAAATGCCCTGCGCGAGCGCGGCGGCACGGGAGGCCTGTGGTTCCGGTTCTGAACGCCGTGCTAGGATTTGGACGTCCGACCCGGATCGGTTCATCGTCGACCCGGTCCACCAGATACCGGGCCTGACCGCCACCGGCGCTGTCTTCACCCCGGACAGCGCCAGCCACCACGGATCACCCGTCGATCACATGCGGCACGAACCGGGCGGTGTTGGAGGTGATCAGCCCGTCCTCGCGGATGCCCATTCCCGCCGCCGCGCCGTCCACCACCCAGCTGCCCAGCACCGGAAAACACCCCGGCACCGCCTCGGGCAGACGGTAGAGCGACTGGTAGATATAGCCCTCTTCGCCATATTCCCCCGCCGTCTCCGCCACGATGGCCCCGGCGCGGCGGATCGAGACGTTGGCGCCCTCGCGCGACAATAAGGGCTTGGCGACGGCATCGCCGGCCGGCACCGTGAAGCTGGCGGGCAGAAGGTTCGGATGGCCGGGAAACAGGTCCCACAGCACGGGCAGGATCGCCTTGTTCGACCAGATCATCTTCCACACCGGCTCGATCCAGGTCAGGTCGCCACGCGCCAGATTGTGGAGCAGCGGGGTCGCGAATTCTTCCCGGACCAGCCATTCCCAGGGATAGAGCTTGAACATCGCCTCGATGCGCAAATCGGCTTCGTCGACGAAACACAGCGCATCATGATCCCAGCCGATCCGGTCCATCAGGATCGGCACGGTGGTAATCCCTGCAGCCTCGGCCGTATCGCGGATATAGGCGGCGGTGACCGCATCCTCGCCCGCCAGGTCCGCCACATGCGCAACGTGCAGCGTGGCGGGAAGATCGGGCGCGATCTCGGCCCAGCGGGCGACCAGCGCCTCGTGCAGGCTGTTGAACTGGTCGAGCGCGGGAAAGCATTCCTCCTTCCACGCCCATTGCACCACCGCCGCCTCGAGCAGCGAGGTCGGCGTGTCGCAATTGAACTCGAACAGCTTGGGCGGCCCCGATCCGTCATAGCCCAGATCGAACCGCCCGAAATTCAGCGCGGGCGGCTCCGCCTCCCAGGCTTCGCGGATGGGGTCGTGAAAGGCGGCGGGAATGGCGAAGCGGTCGAGCAGCCGGGGATCGCTGACCACCGCCTCGCCCGCCGCCAGGAACAGGCGATACAGCTCGACGGTCGCCCGCTCGATCGTGTCGACCTGTCCCGCCGTGAAGCGATAATAGGCGCTTTCGTCCCAATAGGGCCGCTCGCCCCCGTCATGCCAGATCAGGCCGAGCGCCTCGACCTTCGCGCGCCAGTCGGGACGTGGCGTCAACTTCTGACGGATCATGCGTGGATACTGCCGAAGCGCGCGGCGGAGGAGCCGAACCCACCCCGGCTGACCGCCGCCGACCGCGTCATCGCGCTGCCGGACGGTGCTGCGGCATAGCGCGCACCGGGTGCGGCCCGGAAGCTGCCGCCCGTCGCGCGCTCTCCGTAAAAGGGAATGGCACGCCCCCGCCCCAGGAAGTACCAGAAGGCTCCGCCGCCGCCGCCGACCCGCGTCTGGCGGCAGCGATCATCGGGCAGTCGCTTGCCCTGCGCATCGGTGCAGATGGCGGTATCCTGATCGGCGGTCCAGTTATCGTCCGCCTTGGCCCGGTTGCATCCGCTTGCCAGCAAGGCTGCGGCCATCGCAGTCGTCCATTTGAGATTCAAAGCCATTTCGTCCCTCCCCTTTATATCATGGGCCAGGACGCGGCATGTTGGCTAGGGGGACGCAAGAAGGGGCGCCGATGCCGGACATCGGCACCCCTCCGCTACGAAGCTTAGCGGCAGCGGACCTTGCCGCGATCGATGGAGCGGCCCAGCAGGGCGCCGCCACCCGCGCCCAGCAGCGTGCCGAGCGTGCCACCGCCGATCACATTGCCCAGCACGCCGCCACCGACCGCACCAATCACTAGGCCGGTGGTGCCGTCATTGCGCTTGCAATAGGTACGACCATCGCGGCCACGAAAAATCTGGTCATCGCGGGTCAGGCGACGCTCGCGATAATTGCCACGGCGATAATCGCGCGATGCATCCCAGTTGTCACGATCGCCGTGCCAGCGATAGTCGCGATCCTGCGCGACGGCGGGCGTGGCGGCGATCGGGGCGGCAACGGTAACGACGGCCAAAGCGGCGAGCAGGGCTTTCATGGCAGGTCTCCTTATCCTCAAGCCCGCACAACGCTTACCGAATGAACCCGTTCAATTCACTTCGTCCGATCACCCGGGCTGGCACCGATCCCTCCGCTCGGGCATTGAGCGGTCATGCGCCAAGCCACCACGATCCTGTCGGTCGACACCCATGGTCAGGGCCTGACCGAAATCACCCGCCCCGTTACCGCCTGGGTCCGCGAACAGGGGATGGAGGAGGGTCTGCTGACCCTGTTCTGTCGTCACACCTCGGCATCGCTCATTATTCAGGAAAATGCCGCGCCCGAGGTGAAGACCGATATCCTTGCCTATTTCGCCCGACTCGCGCCCGAAGATGCCCACGCTTATGCCCATGATGACGAAGGGCCCGACGACATGCCCGCGCATCTGCGTACCATTCTGACCGGCGTCCACCTGTCGATCCCGCTGATCGGCGGACGGCTGGCGCTGGGGACTTGGCAGGGCATCTATCTGTTCGAGCATCGCCGCGCGGCGCATCATCGGCAAATTGCAATCCATATGGCCGGCATGTGACGCACTATTCATCGCGGGAGCCAAACCGTTCATCGACCGTTCTGGCGAGATAGGCTAAACGGGCATCAGCTACAGGGCTGTTGCCGTCCGGCCTGGTCGGGCGGCAAGGAAAGGAAGAAGTGTCCATGCAATTCGGTCGGAAGATCGCGCTCGCGCTGCTCGGCGCCAGCACCCTGATGGTCGCGGGATGCGCGACCGAAACCACCTATCGCCCGGCAACGGGCACGGGCTTCTACCGCACCGGCTATTCGGACCAGCAGCTGGAGCCCGGCCGCTTCATCGTCAGCTTTGCGGGCAACACCGTGACGTCTCGCGATACGGTCGAACGATACCTGCTGTTCCGCGCCGCGGAACTGACGCTGGCCAATGGCTATGACTATTTCGTGATGGCAGACCGCGACACCCAGCTGCGTTCGCGCACCTATTCGACCCCCGGCGCCTTCGGCCCTGGTTTCGGCGGCTGGGGCGGCGGCTGGTGGGGTCCTTCGTGGCGCTATTATGGTCGCGGTTTCGGTTGGCGCAGCTGGGATCCCTTCTGGGGCGATCCCTTCTTCGGCAACAACATGGATATCAACACCATCGACCGCTACGAAGCGACGGCCGAGGTCGTGATGCGCAAGGGCCCGATCCCGCGCGACAATCTCCGCGCCTTCGATGCCCGTGCGATCGTCAACACGATCGGGCCGACGGTCGTCATGCCGAAATAATCGGGCTCCATCACCGAGCCATCGGGGCGGTCACCCATTGCGGTGGCCGCCCTTTTTCTTTGGGGTCAGGGCTGCCCACCGCGCACCCGGCGCGCATTGACCAGGCCGCGCAGTGCCTCGGTCCGGTTCTGCAACTCGGCCTGTTCCGATGGCGACAGGCCATCCGAGCCGAAACGGTCCTGAAGCGACCCGATCGCCGCATTCTCCCGCCGGAAGGACCGCGTCTCCTCACGCGTGATGTCGCCGCTGCGCTGCCCCTCACGGATCGCCCGGCGGATGGCGCGGCGGTCGGCATCGACACTGGGCTGGCCGGGCATGGCGAGAATATCGGCCGGCGGCCCGGCACTGACGAACTGCGCGGGAGCGGTGGTGGGCAGTGCGGCTGTCATGACGCCCAGAATCACATAGCGCTTCATGCGTGTTCCTCCCTCTCGATGGAGGATCGCGCCACTTGGCTGAACGGAGGCTGTCTATTCCTCCCCTGCAAGGGGAGATGGCGACGGCGGGGTGTCCATGCTCGTCGGAGCGCCCCTCCACCACCGCTTCGCGGCGGTCCCCCTCCCCATCGGAGATGGGGAGGAATGAAAAGGGCGGCGAACCGAAGCCCGCCGCCCTCCTATCCTGCCTATTCCAAAACGATCAGGCCGTCACCGCCCCGTGGCAATGCTTGTACTTCAGCCCCGAGCCGCAGGGGCACGGCGCGTTGCGGTTGACGCGGCCTTCCCACTGGGCGGGATCGGTGCCCAGGTCCATGCCCTCGGGCTGGGGGATCTGCATCGGCGGCATCTGCGGCTGGAGCAGCCCACGCGCGGCGGCATCCCAGTCGTTCGTATTGTCCTCGCCGGTGAACGGATCGAAGTGCGAGGTGATGAAGTCCGGCAGCGGCGGCAGCTCCGGCGGCGCCTGGATCTGGAACTGGGCATAGGCGATGGTGCGCGTCACATCCTCGCGGATATTGTCGAGCATCCGCTGGAACAGCGAAAACGCCTCGTGCTTATATTCGTTGATCGGTGTCTTCTGCGCATAGGCGCGCAGGTGGACGACCTGGCGCAGCGCGTCGAGCGTCGCCAGATGCTCCTTCCAGTGATGGTCGAGATTCTGGAGCAGGATCGACTTTTCGACGCTGGTCCAGGTATCGGGCTCCAGCTCCTTGGCCTTGGCCTCGACCGCTGCATCGGCCTCGGCGTTCACACGCTCCAGCACGATTTCGGCGTCGATCGCTTCCTCGGTCAGCCAGTCGTCGACCGGCGGCTCCAGGTTCAGCAGGTCCTTCAGCTGCTGCTTCATGCCCGCCACATCCCATTGCTCGGGATAGCTATTAGGCGGGCAGGCGGCGCCGACGATCGCGTTCACGGTTTCGGCACGCATGTCGGCGACGACATCGCCCACCGTCTCGGCATCCATGATGTCGGCGCGCTGTTCGTAGATGACCTTGCGCTGGTCGTTCATCACGTCATCATATTCGACGACCTGCTTGCGGATGTCGTAGTTGCGCGCCTCGACCTTCTTCTGCGCGGTCTCGATCGCCTTGGTCAGCCACTTGCTGCCGATCGCCTCGCCATCCTCGATATTGTTGCGCATCATCTTGGCGAACAGCGTGTCCGGGCCGAAGATACGCAGCAGATCGTCGTCGAGGCTGAGGTAGAAGCGCGACAGGCCCGGATCGCCCTGACGCCCCGAACGGCCGCGCAGCTGGTTGTCGATGCGGCGGCTCTCGTGCCGCTCGGTGCCGAGCACGAACAGGCCGCCCGCCTCCAGCACTTTCTGCTTTTCGGCGATGATCTCGGCGCGGATGCGAGTCGCCGCTTCCTCATATTCGGGCGTGCCCTCGACCAGCTCGGGATGCTCGTCGAGCATACGGAATTCGAGGTTGCCGCCCAGCTGAATGTCCGTGCCGCGACCCGCCATGTTGGTCGCGATCGTCACCGCGCTCAACCGCCCCGCCTGCGCCACGATATGCGCCTCCATCTCGTGATAGCGCGCGTTCAGCACCTTGTGCGGCACGGCTTCCTGGGTGAGGAATTCGCTGAGCAGTTCGGACTTTTCGATCGACACGGTGCCGACCAGCACCGGCTGCCCCTTGGCGGCATGGTCGCGGATCTTCTTGGCGATCGCCAGGAACTTGTCCTGGGTGTTCTTGTAGAACTCATCCTCCTCATCGACGCGCGCGATCGGCAGGTTGGTCGGGATGGTGACGACGTTGATCTTGTAGATGTCGTAAAATTCGCCCGCCTCGGTCGCGGCGGTGCCGGTCATGCCCGAAATCTTCGGGTACATGCGGAAATAATTCTGGAAGGTGATCGAGGCCATGGTCTGGTTCTCGGGCTCGATATTGACGCCCTCCTTCGCCTCGACCGCCTGGTGCAGACCTTCCGACCAGCGACGCCCGTCCATCATGCGGCCGGTGAACTCGTCGATGATGATGACCTTGCCGTCCTTCACGATGTAATCGGTGTCGCGCTTGAACATCATGTTCGCACGCAGCGCCTGGTTCAGATGGTGGACGACCTGGGTATTCTCGAAATCGTAGAGATTCTCGCCCTGGAGCAGCCCGGCCGCCTCCAACAGGCGCTCGGCGCGCTCGGTGCCGTCCTCGGTCAGGATGATCGACTTCTGCTTCTCGTCCTTCTCGTAATCGTCGGCGGTCAGCTGCTTCACGATCGCATCGACGCCGATATACAGCTCCGACTTGTCGTCGGTGGGCCCCGAGATGATCAGCGGCGTGCGAGCCTCGTCGATCAGGATCGAGTCGACCTCGTCGACGATCGCGTAGTGGAAGGGGCGCTGCACCATCGACGAGCGCTCATACTTCATATTGTCGCGCAAATAGTCGAAGCCGAACTCGTTGTTCGTGCCATAGGTGATATCGGCCTCATAGGCCGCACGACGCTGCGCATCGTCCAGATTGGGGATGATGGTGCCGGTCGTCATGCCCAGGAAGCCATAGATTCGGCCCATCGTCGCCGCATCGCGGCTGGCGAGATAGTCGTTGACGGTGACGACGTGCACGCCCTTGCCGGGCAGTGCGTTCAGATAGGTGGCGAGCGTCGCGACCAGCGTCTTGCCCTCGCCCGTGCGCATCTCGGCGATCTCGCCCCGATGCAGCACGATACCGCCGATCATCTGCACGTCATAGTGACGCTGGCCCAGCACGCGCTTGGCCGCCTCGCGCACGGTGGCGAAGGCCTCGGGCAGCAGGCTGTCGAGCGTCGCGCCCTGGTCCAGCTGCTCGCGGAACTTGACCGTTTGCGCGGCGAGCTGCGCGTCGGTCATCGCCTCCATCTGCGCCTCGAAATCGGCGATCTTGGCGATCATGGGCTTGAGCGACTTGACGTAACGGTCGTTGGACGAACCGAACAGGGACTTGGCGAGGCCGCCGAACATAAGCGATTTCCTGACTGAAATATCGTGAGATGGGCGCAGCGCCGCAAAACGGCCGGGCGCGCGCGACTGCCATGGCAGGGAAGGAGGTCGGCCGAAGCCGACACCGGGGCTATTCGCGCCGACGGCCCATGAAGATCGCGGCGACGGGCCGGGGCGTGGTCGCCCGGAACGCACCCGTCAGCCGAATGCTATCGACCAGCGTGGCAAGCGCCTGCACCGGTCGGGTCGCGGCGCGGGCGACAGCGGCCTGCTTGGCGGCCGTCACGATGCAACGCTCGGCAACGACCCCGCGCGCTTCCTGCCCACGCGCGCTCGCACCCACGCCGGTCAGCGCGGACAAAAGAGCGGAAAGGAGCAGAAGCAGGTTCATGCGAGACTTGTCTTAGGCAGATACGCGCGGCGCGTCCATCCGTTGCATCACCACCTTCAGGGGCGGGGCGGCAGGATCTGATAGGCAATCTGAACATAGTCATAACCCGATTTGGGCATGTTCGGTTCGATCGCGAAAAGCTGATCGCGCTGACAGAGTGTCGGGATATGCTCTGTATCGACTGGCCCCACGCTGACCGTCCATCGGCAATCCACCGCCTTGCCGGTCGCGTCGATCGTGAAATCGACCCGAAATCGCTGGAGGACGGTCATGTCTTTCGGGATCGGGCCGCTGAGCAACGGCCCGTCGCCAAAGATGCGTTCGGCGATGGCGAAGTAACGGAAGCGCGGCGGCGTGGTCGCCCCGCTGCGTTGCATAACCGCCGCCTGCAGACCTTCAGTCGATGACGGGCAAGGTGGATTGGTGACCGCGAAATTGACCGGCAGCGTGTGAACCTGGCACTCGGTCGGATGGCCATCGACATCGACGATCATCTCGGAAAGGGTCGCCCCCGAATGGGCGACTTCCGTCCCATTGGGGGCATCTTCGGGAATCTGCCACCGGATACGCAATGTATGATGACTGGCAACCGCCCTGCCGCCGCGATCCCTGGCAGCGCGGAACAATCCTGGCGTGGAAACGACGATGTGACAGGTCTGTTCGTCCAGCGAAGCCGATGCGGATTGGCTGATCGTGCAGCCGGTCACGCGACCTTGGGCGTCAACGGTGAGGTCGGCGATTACCAGCCCCTCTTCATGCGCACGCTGGGCCGCCGGCGGATAATTATCCGGGCCGAACGCCGCCGCCATGTCACCGACGATTTCAGGCTTGGGCAGCTTCTCGACCTGCACCGGCGTTCGCAGCTCCATCGCCATCTGCCCGAGCGCCAGCATCGTCATATTGATTCCCCCACCAAAATCGGCGACCTCACCATCAACCCGTTGCAGCGCGCGCGCGCAAGCGGCAAAGCATCGCCCCATGAGCACCGCCACCTCGCCCCTCGCCCAGCCCTTTCCCGCTTTGCCCGCGATCGACGGCGTGACGCTGCGCGTCGCCCGCGCGCAGTATAAGAAATGGGACCGCTGCGACCTGACCTTCGTGACGCTGCCCGAAGGGACCAGCGTGGCGGGCGTGTTGACCACCAGCAAATGCCCGTCGCCGGAAGTGGAATGGTGCCGCAAGGCGCTGGTCCTGGGTCAGGCCCGCGCGCTGGTCGTCAATGCGGGCAACTCGAACGCCTTTACCGGCCACCGGGGCCGCGCCGCCGTCGAGGCGATCGCCGCGCGCACCGCCGCGGCGATGGACTGCCAGCCTTCGGACGTGTTCGTCGCGTCGACGGGCGTGATCGGCGTGCCGCTGCCCATCGACAAGGCCGAGGCAGGCTTGGACGCCGCCTTCACCGCCGCACCCTGCGGCTGGGAAGACGCCGCCGCGACGATCATGACCACCGACACCTTCGCCAAGGGCGCGACCACCACCGCCGTGGTCGATGGTCGCACGGTGACGCTGGCCGGGATCATCAAGGGATCGGGCATGATCGCGCCCGACATGGCGACGATGCTGGGCTTCATCTTCACCGATGCCGCCGTGTCGCCCGAGTTCCTCCAGTCCGCGCTGAGCGCCGCCAATGGCCGCAGCTTTTCGTGCATCACGGTCGACGGCGACACCTCGACCAGCGACACCGTCCTCGCCTTCGCGACGGGCAAGGCGGGCAATGCGCCGCTGACCGATGACGAGAGCGACGGGTCCGATGCCTTCCGCGCAGCGCTCGCCGATCTGTGTCACCAGCTTGCCCTGCTGGTCGTCCGCGATGGCGAAGGCGCGAGCAAGCTGATCGGGATCCGGGTCGAGGGCGCCGAGAGCGACCGTTCGGCGCACCGTATCGCCATGTCGATCGCCAACTCGCCGCTGGTGAAGACCGCCATCGCGGGCGAGGACGCCAATTGGGGCCGCGTCGTCATGGCGGTCGGCAAGGCGGGCGAACCGGCCGAGCGCGACAAGCTGTCGATCCGCTTCGGCGAGACGTTGGTGGCGAAGGAAGGCCTGGCGGTCGAAGGCTATGACGAAGCCCCCGTCGCCGCGCATCTGAAGGGACAGGAGATCGCGGTCGGCGTCGACCTGGGCCTGGGCGAGGGCGTCGCGACGGTTTGGACCTGCGACCTGACGCACGGCTATATCTCGATCAACGCCGACTATCGGAGCTGAGGCCGATGCTGACCATCTGGGGCCGGATCAACTCGCACAACGTCAAGAAGGTCGTCTGGCTGGCCGAGGAAATGCGGCTGGCCTATGACCGGCGCGATGTCGGCGGACCGTTCGGGATGGATGCGGCGTACCGGGCGCTAAACCCCAATGCGCTGATCCCGACGATCGAGGATGACGGCTTTGTCCTGTGGGAGTCGAACGCCATCCTGCGCTATCTGGCGGCGAACCATGGCGGCGAGGCTTTCTATCGGGTCGAGCCGAAGGCCCGCGCCTCCGCCGAGCGGTGGATGGACTGGGGCTTCACCTGGGCCGATGCGATCCGGCCGATCTTCTTCCAGATGGTCCGCACGGCCCCCGACGCGCGCGACATCGCGCTGATCGAGCGGAGCGTGGCGCGGGCGGCGGGGCTGTCGGCGATCCTGGACGATGTTCTGGGGCGGCAGGAATGGCTGTCGGGAGATTCGTACGGGATCGGGGATATTCCGGTCGCGGCCTATGCGAATACGTGGTTCCAGCTGCCGGTCGAGCGGCCTTCGCGGCCTAATCTGGAGCGCTGGTATGCAGCGTTGCAGGACCGTGCGCCGTTTCGCGATGTGGTGATGATCCCGCTGAGTTGATCGGCGGCGAGCGGTGGTCTCGGTGAGACCCCAGGCCCTCCCCCATCCCCTCCCGCTTGCGGAAGGGGCGTGCCTTCCGAGACGCGCCGGACAAAAAAGCCCCTCCCGCAGACGGGAGGGGTTTGGGGAGGGGAGTGCCGCGAGCTTAGGTCTCGGTGAGACTTCCTACCCTCCCCCATCCCCTCCCGCCTGCGGGAGGGGCGTGCTTCCTCGAAAAGCTTACAGCGCGCCTTCCAGCCACGCCTTGATCCGGCCCTTGGGCTCGGCGCCGACCTTGGTCGCCGCCGCCGCGCCGCCCTTGAACAGGATCATCGTCGGGATGCCACGCACGCCATAACGGCCGGGCGCGTCGGGATTATCGTCGATGTTCAGCTTGGCGATCGTCACCTGCTCGCCCAGTTCCTCGGACAGTTCCTCCAGCGACGGGCCGATCATCTTGCACGGTCCGCACCATTCAGCCCAGAAATCGACCAGCACCGGCTTGTCGGAGTTCAGGACGTCCGCCTCGAAGCTGGCGTCGGTGATCTGCTTGGTTGCCATAGTCTCAATACTCCTTGGATTGTCATCCATCTAGGATGCGGGCGACGGTCGCTCAACCTCCCAGCGCCAAGCTTTGCTCCCGATCGCGATAGCCGGGCTTGTGCGCGGCCAGCAACGCGTCGGGCACGGTGATGAGGCGTGGCCCCGCCGTGTAGAGCAGCGCCACCGACACCCGCCGCCCGGGAAAGATGACCTCCAGCGCGGCGGCATAGCCCGCCATCTGCGCCAGGTGGAACGCCGGCACATCGTCGATCCCGCCAGGCGCGCGCCGCCCGGTCTTATAGTCGATCAGCCGCACCTCCTCCGCACCGATCAGCAGCCGGTCGACCCGCCCCGACACGACCAAGCCATTGGCCAGCGTGGCCGCGATCGGCGCCTCGGCCAGCGATCCGGGCCCGAAGAGCGGCGCATAGGCCGGATCGTCGAGGATCGCGAAGACCGCCGCCGTAACATCGGCGCGTAGGGCCGCATCCGTGACCCCCGCCGCCTGGACCAGCCAGCGCTCGGCCGCCTCTCGCCGCGTATCGGGCGCGACCGGCGGCAGGCGTTCGAGGAGACAGTGGATCAACCGCCCTCGCTCCGCCGCCGCGCGCATCGCGGGCGTGGGGGGCGGGTCGGCGACCATGTCCTCGCCCAGCTGCGACGGCGCGAGCGGACGGGGCGGGCGCGACTCCTGCGACGCAGGTTGATGGACCCAGTCGGGCAGCGCGACATGCTCGTGCGCATTTGCGACGGCCGCACCGGGGCGCGGCGCGACCGGCGCCTGCGGCATCCGCCCAAGGAACGTCCGCGACTGTCCGTCGCCCGGCTCGACCTCGGGCACGCCGAGCGCGGTCATTGCCCGCGCGCAGGTGGCGTACCAGCTGTGCATCGGCGGCACCCCCGCCGCCCGCTTGCCCAGCGCGCCCGCGACGACCAGCTGCTCCTCCGCCCGCGTCGCCGCGACGTAGAAGAGCCGCCAATGCTCGGCCAGCTCGCGCGCGGCGATCTCGGCCGCGACGGCATCGAGCGGCCCGCCCCGCTCCTCGGCACGCGGCGGGAAGACCGGGATCGGCAACGCACCCGGCTCGGGCGTCCAGCGCAGGATCGGCCGTGGGCTCGCGGTCGGATCGGCGGTCGCGTCAGCCAGGATGACCAAAGGCGCCTGCAGCCCCTTCGATCCATGCGCGGTCATCACCCGCACCGCGTCGAGCGGCGCCGAGGGATCGCGCACGATCTCGACATCGCCGCGATCAAACCAGTCGAGGAAACGCTGGAGCGAGGGCGTCGTCGTACTCTCGAAGGTCAGCGCGGCGTTGAGCAGCTCCTCGATCGGATCGCGCGCCTCGGTACCCAGCCGCCGGATCAGCTTGCGCCGACCATCGAGCGGGCCCGACAGCAATTCCTCCAGAAACTGGTAGGGCGTCGAAACGTCGGCCCGCGCGAGCATCTGGCGAAGCGGGGCGAGGTCCTCAGGCGGCAGGGTCCGCGTCAGATGCGCCCAGAGCGATCCTCGCTCCCGGTGCCCCGCCGCCATCAACCGCTCCTGCGACCAGCCGATCAGCGGCGATACCAGCAGCGACGCCAGCGACAAATCATCCTCGGGCTGGAGTGCGAAGCGCACCGTAGCGAGCAGATCCTGCACCGCCAGCGGCGCGTTCAGCCGCAGCCGGTCGACGCCCGCCACCGGCACCCCCTCGGCATAAAGCCGCGCGACGATCAGCGAGGCGAGGTCGCCGCGCCTTTTGACCAGGATCATGATGTCCTGCGGCTCCAGACGACGGCCCTTGCTCTCCAGCATGGCGCCGTCGTCCAGCCAGCGACGGACCGCCCGCGCGATGTCGGTCGCGACCTTGCGCACCGCATCGTCGATCCAGCCTTCTTCGTCCTCGTCGCTGCCGCCAGCTACGACCGGCGGCCAGAGCGTGACGCGGCCGGGGCCCTTCACCTCGCTGGCATGGCGCTCGACCGCGTGGCCCATCCCCATGCCGGGCTCGCCCAACGCCTCGATCGCGGCGTCGACGAATTCCAGGATCGGCGTGGTCGAGCGGAAGCTGTGGGTCAGCGACAGCTGGTTGAACGGCAGGCCGCGCTCGTCCTCGGGCCAGTCGTCGTCGCCGGCAACCTCGTCGGCGCGGCGCGAGAAATGCAACTCGGCCGCCTGGAAGTTGATCGGATCGGTGCCCTGGAACCCGAAGATCGCCTGTTTGTGATCGCCGACCGTGAACAAAGTCCGCGTCGAGGGCGCATAGAGCCCGCGCCCGACAAAGAATTCGTCGGCCAGCGCACGGACGATCCGCCACTGATGCGCATTGGTGTCCTGCGCCTCGTCGATCAGGACATGCTCGGTCACCTGGTCGAGCTTGTAGCGGACCCATTCGCCGATGCCGGGCCGCTCCAGCAGCTCGACGGTGGTGCGGATCAGGTCGTCGAAATCCACCGCGCCGATCGCACGCTTGGACAGGGTATAGGCACGCGCATAGTCGCGCCCGACGGTCAGCGCGTCCGCGAGCAGATCGGCATGACGCGCCCGCGCCGCCAGGCCCAGCAGATAGCGGCACGCCTCGCCCAGCTCGCGCGCCATATCCTCATAATCGGGATCGGCGTCGGTCAGTTTCTTGGAGGCCTTGCGCGGCTCGCCCTTGGCGGTGAAGACCGTGCCCATCAGATCCTCAAGCAGGGCGACCCGCCCCGCCCGGTCGCTACCGATCCAGCGCTCGAGCGTCGCCGCCGCCTTGTCGCCGGTCGCTGTGCCCCAGGCACGGTTCGCGCCCGCCAGCCGGATGACGGCGTCCTCGTCGATGTCCTCGACCCCGTCCGCAATGGCCTCGTCGATGTCGCCCGAGGGCAGATCGAGCGCACGGCGCAGCCAGGGCTGGATGCCGGTGGGCAACGCCTCGAGCGCGCCGGGCGCGCGGGCGCAGGCGGCGAGAAACGCTTCCGCACCGCCCTCGCCCAGCCGCAGCGACAGCGCACCGACCGTCTCGACCGGGCCGACCCGGCCTTCGCGTTCGGCGGTCTCCAGCATCCGCGCCAACGCCTCGCGCGCCAGCACCGCCTCCTCGCGCGCTTCCAGCGGACGGAAGCCGGGGGCGAGCCCCGCCTCGACCGGGAAGGCCGCGAGCAGACCCTGGCAGAAGCCGTGGATGGTCTGGATGCGAAGCCCGCCGCCCGGCGCGTCAAGCACGCGGGCGAACAGCGTCCGCGCGCGGTCGCGCAAGGCAGGGGTCGGCGTCTCGCCCAGCGCCTTCAGGTCGCGGAACAGCTCGGTCTCGGGCATCCGCACCCAGGCGGCGAGGCGGCCGTTGATCCGCTGCGCCATCTCGGCGGCACCCGCCTTGGTGAAGGTCAGGCACAGGATCGCCTCGGGCGCGACGCCGCGTAGGAGGAGGCGGAACACGCGCGCGGCGAGCACCTGCGTCTTGCCGGTCCCCGCCGAGGCGGACAGCCAGACATGCGCCGCCGGATCGCTGGCGGCGGCCTGGTCGCCCTTCAGCGGGGGAAGGTTCGCCATGGGGCGGGCGCTCATGCGGCGTACTCCCGGCCACGGGAGTCCCGTGCGCTTCGACGTCGCTCAGCGCGAACGGCGGTAGGAACAAAGCCCCCGCTCCGTTCAGCCTGAGCGAAGTCGAAGGCCACGCCATCACGCACGAACGGAACCAAGGATTTACCGATCACGGCCATACCATTCATCCCGCCGCATCAGTTGGTCATATTCCGCATAGGGCGCATATTCGGGCACCAGCTTGGCAGTGAACGGCGCATCGCCGGTCAGCCATTGCCCTGCCGCATCCGCAAAGTTTGCCGCCGCAATGGACACGAACTCGTCGGTGCGGATCCGCTCGCGCTTCCCATCGGGGTCGACCGGCGTGGCGATATAGCCCAGCCCCTCGCGTCCGCGTCCCAGCGACCAATATTCGAAACCGCCCGCCTTGCCGGACACCCCCTCGAACCCGCCGCGCTCGGCGATCAGGCCGAGGAGACCCAGCTGCAAGCTGAAGCCCTCGCGCACCGCCGTCGTGGAGGGCGGCTTGCCGGTCTTATAGTCGATCACCACCAGCGCGCCGTCCGGCGCCTTGTCGATCCGGTCGAACCGGCCGCTCAGCGTCACGCCCGCCAGCTTGGCCTCGCCCTTGCCTTCCGCGCTCAGGACATGGCGGCCCTCCCCGGCCTTGACCGCGACCTCGGCGGCGATCCAGTCGATCGCCTCGATCAAACGGGGCTGCCACAGCGCGCGCATCATCGGATGGGTATTCTGGTCGCGCAGCATCGCCAGCGCACGGGGGCGCAGCGCATCGACGGCGCAGCGATCCTCCTTCCACCACATCTCCAGTATGTCGTGGACGGCGGTGCCGCGCCAGGCGGCGCTGGGGTCCGCATCGACCGGGTCGAGCGGCGAAAGGCGCAGCACGCGGCGGGCATAGAAGGCGTAAGGATCGGCCTTCAGCCGGTCGACTTCCGTCACCGAGATCGCAGTGGGGCGCAGGGCGGCGGGGGGCTTGGGCGCGGGTCGGTCAGCCGGAATATAGTCCTCCGGCTTATCCAGTTCGACCGCCCAGGCCGCGAGACTGGGATGCGCCTCGAACCGCTCGCCCGCCATCGCCTGAAGCCGCAACCAGAAGCGCGACGCCAGGGTCGGCCCGCTCGCATCGCGGCGTGCTCGGGTCAGGATCGCGCGCGGCGCGCCCATCGCCTGCGCCAGATCATGCGCGGCGATGCCGATCCGCTGCTCCAGCCCCACCAGCCCCAGCAAGGAACGGATGCGAGGTGCCAGCCAGGGGTCAGGCGCGGGCCGCCCCGGCCAGACGCCTTCGTTCAAGCCGCCCGCGATCATCAGGTCGGCGGTCTGGAGACGCGCTTCGATCGGGCCGTAAATGGCGAGGCGGGGATGCTGGCCTTCGCGCGGGATGGCGCGGATGGCGATCTCGTCGAACAGGCTGCGCATCAGCGCGGGCAACTCGGCCGGGTCGACGCGGGCGGGACCGTGATCGGCCTCTTCCTCATAACCCGCCAGGAATTCCGCCGCCGCGCGCCCCTGCGGCCCGGTCCATAGCGCATCGCCGCACAGTGTCTGCCCGCATTCGCGCAGACAGGCGAGCAGGCCCCGCAAACTCTGCGGCCCGTCGCCAAAGGTCCGCCCCACCGCCTCCAGCATCGGCGCGGCCTTGGCCCAGAAGGCCGACGCGGTCGGCTTGTCGGCGAGATGCGCGGCGATTCCGTCCAGCCCCGGCGCCGGACGCGGCCCCCGCAGCGCCCGGTCGAGCGCGCGAACCCCGTCGAGCCATTCCACCCGCTCCATCTCGCCCCGGATCAGCGGATGCTTGAGCAGCGCAAGCAGCGGCAACGGCGCGAAATGCTGCGCCGCCGCCTCGGCCAGTTGGAGGAGGAAGGTGCCGGGCAACAGGATCGACAGCGGCCGTCCCGCCGTGTCGTCGATCAGGATATTCCAGCGCCGACAATGCGCCGCCACTCGCCGCGCCAGCGCGCGGTCGGGGGTGACGAGCGCAGCGGTGCGGCCCGGCTCCTCGATCGCCTCGCGCAGCGCCAGCGCGATGGCCTGCGCCTCTTCGGCGGGTGTGGCGAGTTCGAGGGTCGAGACGCCCGACAGCCGCCGGTCCTCGGCGGGCAGGTCGGTCCATTTGCCAGTGAAGTCGGCGGGCGCCATGGCATTGGCGATCGCCCGCCCGCGCGCCGCGCCCGCATCATAATCGCCGCCGCCGCGCCACACCGTCACCTCGTCGCGACCGACGCCCATACGGTCGAGCAACAGCTTCAGTGCATATTGGGGATGGGTCTCGATCGCGCGACGAGTGCGGCCCGTATCCGGATCGGGCTTATGGGGGCCGAGCGCGTCCCATTCCGCGTCCGGCATGGTCAGGTCCAGCCCGGCGAACACCACCGAGCCGCCCGGCATCTCCGACACGCAGCGCAGCAGCCGCGCGACCGCGGGCGCGGTATCGGTGACGCCCGCCGCGCAGACGAACCCGGCGGGCTGCGCCTGGGCCCAGCGCTTCGCGGTCCGGTCGAGCAGCAGGGTACGCCGCTTCGCCGCGTCGATCCGCCCCATCCGCGCCAGCACGGCGGGCCAGCGGTCGAGCACGACCGAGAAGGTCGCCAGCGCCGACTGCCAATGCTCGGTCAGGTCCGGCCCCAGGTCGAGTGCGGCGAGTGCGGCCGGATCGACCTCCTCGACCAGCATCTGGTCGAGCGTGCGGGCGAGGTCGCCCGCCAACCGCACCGCTTCGGCCGCCGTCACCGGCTGTCCGGCGCGCTGTCGTTCCTGCTCGACCAGCCGCGCCAGGATCATCCGGCGCGCCGACGGCGCGATGGCGGGCGGCGGGGGCGCGTCGGCATCGGCGGGATCGAGCGCGGAACCCGCCGCCTCGCCCAGTTCGGGATCGCCCAGCGCCACCATACGCGGCAGGATCAGGCCGCCGCCGCTCGCGCGCACAAAGGCCTCGGTCACCGCACGGACACCGCGATTGGTCGGCAGCAGGATCATCCCCTGCGCCAGCGTCAGCGGATCGCCGCCAGCGCGCCGCATCAGCCCGGCGACCAGCGCATCGGCGAAACCGCGATGCGCCGGGATGGTGTGCAGTCGGGGCCGACGCAGCTCAGCCATCCGCGAGGATCAGCTCCGTCTGCGGAATGGCGCGCGGCGTGCCGACGTCGAACCACAGGCCCTGGTGCACCTGGCCATAAGCGCGTCCCGCTTGGATCGCACGGTCCCAGAACAGGTTGGTCGAAAAGGCACCCTCGGGCGCATCGGCGATCAGGCGCGGATGCAATATCTGGATGCCGGTATAGGAAAAGGGCGCGACTCGGCCGCGCTGACGCCGGGCGGTGATCCGTCCATCGGGGCCGAGATGGAAATCCCCCCGCCCCTGATGGTTATGCGCACGCGCCAGCGGCACCATCAGCAGCAGCGCATCCATGACGCCCGCGTCCCAGCGCGAGGCGAGCAGGCGGATCGCATCGACCGGGCCGTCGATCCACAGATTGTCGCTGTTCACCACCAGGATCGGATCGTCGCCCAGCAAGGGCTTGGCCTTCACCAGACCACCGCCGGTTTCCAGCAGCTGGTCCCGCTCGTCGGAGATGATGACCTCGATCCCCGGAAAGCGGTCCTTCAAATGCGCTTCCAGCTGGTCGGCGAGATAATGGACATTCACCACCGCCCGCTCGACGCCCGCCGCGACCAGCCGGTCGAAGACATGGTCGATCAGCGGCTTGCCCGCCACCGATACCAGCGGCTTGGGGCGCGTCGCGGTCAGCGGGCGCATCCGCTTGCCGATGCCCGCCGCCATCACCATCGCGGTGCGCGGGACCTGGCCCGAGGGGGTCGGGCGGAGCGAGAGCTGGCGGGTCATCGAGACAGCACCTTCGGATCGCCGCGCAGTTCGGGCGGCACATTGTCGTCGAACCAGGCCGCGACCGGCGCCAGCACCGGCTGCGACAGGTCGCGCTCCAGATAGGCCCAGACGCGCGGACAGAGCGCAGCGTAACGCGGCTTGCCGTCGCGCTTCCACAGCCGGGTGAAGATGCCCAGGATCTTCGCGTTCCGCTGCGCGCCCAGCACATGATAGGCGTTCAGGAAGGCGTCGCCCTCGCCCGTCGCGGCCAGATAGCGCGCCAGCATCGCCTGCTCGATCGAGGGCTCGACATCGCGCCGCGCGTCCTGAAGCAGCGAGACGAGGTCATAGGCGGCGTGCCCCGCCAGCGCATCCTGGAAGTCGAGCAGGCCGAGCGTCCGCATCGGCCCGACCAGCATCAGATTCTCGACATGATAGTCCCGCAGCACGGTGACGGGATTGTCGGCGATGGCATGGGCGAACACCCGGTCCCAAGCGGCGCGATAGCCCTCGACATCGACGTCCAGTCCGACGGCGGGCGTGTACCATTCGGGGAACAGCCCGGCCTCGCGATGGAGGACGGCGGCGTCATAGGGGGCCAGGCCCTCGGGCGCATGGCCACGCAGGGCCGCCAGCAGGTCGACCGCGTCGCCATAGAGCTTCGCCGTCGCATCGGGATCGGCCTCGATCGCCTCGCGCATCCGGTCGTCGCCGAAATCCTCGATCAGGACCAGCCCGCGCACCTCGTCCGCGCCCAGGATGGCGGGCGCGGCAAAGCCCCGGCCGACCAGCCAGCGCGCGATCGCGATGAAGGGACGCGGGTCCTCATGCGGCGGCGGCGCATCCATCAGGACGGCGCTGCGCCCCCGAAGCGTCACCCGGAAATAGCGGCGGAACGAAGCATCACCGGCAAGCGGGGCGATCACCGCCCCCTCCCATCCCAGCGTCGTCAGAAAGGCGGCGGCATCCGCCGGCGGGGTCATATCGGCCATCGGCCTTCCCAGCCCGAGGGCACCTGCGCTGTCAAGATACGTCCGCCGTCCGGATCCATCTCCAGGGTCAACGCCAGCGCCTGGGGCCAGGCCCCCGCACCCGCCCGGTCGGGCCATTCGACGATCAACGCGGAGTCCCACAAGGCCTCGTCCAGGCCGAGTTCGTCCATCTGCTCGGGCCCGTCGAGCCGGTAGAGATCGACATGCAGCACCGGGATCGCCGTCTCGGGCGGGGCATAGGGCTGGACGATCGCGAAGCTGGGGGACGGCGCTTCGCCGGGCAGGCCGAGTGCGGCGAGCAGCCCGCGTGCCAGGCTCGTTTTCCCTGCGCCCAGCGTGCCGGTCAGCGTCACCACGTCGCCCGGTCGGACATACGCGGCCAGGCGGCGGCCGAATTCCTCGGTGGCGGCGGCATCGGCCAGCCGGATCGTCATGACTTGTCCTTTTCCGCGACGCGCCGAGGCAGTTCGACCGTCACCAGCGTCCCCGCGCCCGGTTCGGACAATAGGGTGACAGTGCCGCCATGCGCCTCGACAAATTGTTTGGCCAGCGGCAACCCCAGGCCGAGCGCCCGCTCGCCGGTCGCCATGATCCCCGGCTCGGCGAACCGGTCGAAGGCGCGGGCGACCGCCTGTTCGTCCATGCCCTGCCCGTCATCGGACACGATGATCCGCGCCCGTGCCGAATCGCCGTCCGCATGGAGCAGGATACGCCCGCCCTCCGGCGTCTGTTCGACCGCGTGGCGCAGCAGATGCTCGATCACTTCCTGCAAGCGGCGACGGTCGCCGGTGACGCGGCCCAGCGAACGCTGGATCTCGACCGCGAAGTCGAGCTTGCGCCGTCCCGCGATCGGCCGGATCGTATCCGCCGCCGCGCGCGCGACACGCGCGAGTTCGACATCCTCACGCGCGATTTCCGCGTCCACCTGGCTCCGGGTCAGGTCGAGCACATCGTCGACCAGCAGCCCCAGCCGCTCGGTCGATTCGAGGATCGCTTCGACATAGCCGGTCGCGGTGTCGGGCAGCGGCCCGGCAAAGCCGCCATGCAGCATCTCGGCAAAGCCGCTGATCGAGGTCAGCGGGGTGCGCAGCTCATAGCTCATATTGGCGACGAAGGCGGTCTTGACCTTGTCCGCCGCCTCCAGCGCATCGGCGCGGTCGCGCAGCGCCTGCTCGGCCCGCCGGCTGTCGGTGATGTCGAGCAGGGTGAACAGCGCATTGCCATCGGGCAGCGGCACGCCCGCAAATTCGAAATGGCGCCCATCGGCAAAGGCCACACGCCCACCGCGCTGTTGCCGTTCCAGCGTGGCGGAGCGGACCAGGTCGACGATCAGGCCCGACCGCCCCGGCGTCGCGAGCTTTCCGGCGATCCGCTCGGCGAACGCGTCGACGCGCGGATGGCTGGACAGGAACTCCTCCTCCAGCCCCCAGAGCGCCCGGAAACGGTTGTTCCACAACTGCAGCCGGCCGTCGGCGGCGAAGACGCCCAGCGCCTCGAACAGATTGTCGAAGGTGGCGGTGCGGACCCGCAGCAGCGTGTCGCGCGCGGAGGCGAGTTGCACCTCCTCGGTCCGATCCTCGAAGATCAGCAGCAGCCCGCCGTCGGGCAAGGGCTGCGCCACGACGCGCAGGTGCGTGCCGCCGGGCAGATGCCATGCCTCCTCGATGCCGCCGCCCGCCTGGCGGAACCACTCGATCCGCTCGGCCTTCCAGCCGGGGAAGTCGCGGACCTCCGGGCTGCGATTGGCTTCGCGCATCCGCTCCAGGATACGGTCGAATTCGGGGTGATCGGCCAGCCATTCGGTGCGCATCGCGAACATGCGCCGGAACGGCTGGTTGCAGAAGACGAGCCCGCGATCGGGGCCGAAATGGGCGACCGCCGCCGACAGCCGGTCGAGCATCGCGCGCTGCGCCTCGGCAAAGCGCTTGGCGCCTGCGCGCGACTGTTCCAGATCCTCGATATCGACCGCGAAGCCCGCAATGCCCCCCGTCGGCAAAGGCACGTCATAGATGCGCAGCGCCCGCCGCGCGCCGTCGATGGTGGCGGGCAGCACCTGCTCGTGCGGGCGTCCCTGATCGCGCGCCGCCGCCGCGCCCGCCAGCGGCCCGCCGCGCCCCGATCCCTCGACCAGTTCCAGTCCGCGCCCGACCACGTCCGACGCATCGCGCCCCTCGACCGCCTCGACATAGGCGGTGTTGACCATGGCGAGGCGCAGATCGGCGCCGCGATACCACATGGGCAAAGGCGCGGCCTCGATCAGGCCGGTCAGCGCCTGGAACGCATCGCTCAGCCGCCGCGCCTCGGCATCCAGCCGGGTGATCTCGTCCTGCGCCTCGGTCATGTCGAAGACCCAGATCACGACCTCGCCCGCCGCGCCCTGATCGGCGGGGGCCCGTGCGCCGTCGAACAACAGGGTCCGTGGCGAACCCTGGGGCCGGACGATCCGGCGGAAGCGGCGTCCGGTCTTCTGCGCGGCGTTGAGATCGGCGGCCAGCAACGCGCTATCCTCCGCGCCCAGCCCCGCATCGTCGCTCGACAATTCCTCCAGGAAACGCGCCGCGTCGACCAGCCCCAGCCAGTCGGCGAGGCGAGCGGGCATATCCACCCGGCCATCGGTGCGGATCACCATGGCCTGCGCCGGGCCGGCCCGCAGCAGCGCGTCGAGCCGATCGCGCTCCGATCGCACGGACGAGGCGTCCGCACGCGCCCGAATACCCAGGAACAGCAACACCATGCCCAGGACGATCAGGCCACACGCGCCTGCGCCCAGCAGAACCGCCTCGACGCTACCGATCGTGATCGTCCGGGACAGGATCATCGAAAAAGGTCTGGGCCAGGACGCTGCATCCGTCCATCTCTAGCGCGATCGGCAGGCGATACGCCATATCGAAGACGCCCCCACGGCGTGGTCCCACGAAAAAGGGGCCGCCCTTTCGGACGGCCCCTGATCTTCCTGGCGAATGCCGGGACGCTGGATCAGTAGCGATAGTGATCCGGCTTGAACGGACCCTCGACCGGCACGCCGATATAGGCGGCCTGCTTCTCGCTCAGCTTCGACAGCTGGACGCCCAGCTTTTCGAGATGGAGCGCGGCGACCTTCTCGTCGAGGTGCTTCGGCAGCACATAGACTTCGTTCTTGTAGTTCTCGCCCTTGGTCCACAGCTCGATCTGGGCGAGCGTCTGGTTGGTGAACGAGGCCGACATCACGAAGCTGGGGTGGCCGGTCGCGCAGCCCAGGTTCACCAGGCGGCCCTTGGCCAGCACGATGATCTGCTTGCCGTCCGGGAACTCGACCAGGTCGGTGCCGGGCTTCACTTCGGTCCACTTGTAGTTCGACAGCGCCGCGATCTGGATCTCGGAGTCGAAGTGGCCGATGTTGCAGACGATCGACATCGGCTTCATCGCCTTCATGTGATCGGCGGTGATGACGTCGGCGTTGCCGGTGGCGGTGACGAAGATGTCGGCCCGCTTCACGGCCTCATCCATGGTCACGACCTCGAAGCCCTCCATCGCCGCCTGCAGCGCGCAGATCGGGTCGATTTCGGTCACGAGCACGCGTGCGCCGCCGTTGCGGAGCGACTGGGCCGAGCCCTTGCCCACGTCGCCGAAACCGGCGACCGCGGCGACCTTGCCCGCCAGCATGACGTCGGTGGCGCGACGGATCGCGTCGACCAGCGATTCCTTGCAGCCGTACAGATTGTCGAACTTCGACTTGGTCACCGAGTCGTTGACGTTGATCGCGGGGAAAGGCAGCTCGCCCTTCTTCGCGATCTCGTACAAGCGGTGAACGCCGGTGGTCGTCTCTTCCGACACGCCCTTCAGGTTCTTGACGGTCTGGGTCAGATAGCCCGGCTTCTTGGCGATGAATGCCTTGACCGAACGCTGGAACTCGACCTCTTCCTCATTCTCCGGCTCGCCGAAGGTCTGACCGGCTTCCAGCTTGGCGCCCCACAGCGCGAACATGGTCGCGTCGCCGCCATCGTCCAGGATGATGTTGGCGGTGGTGCCGTCACCGGCCTTGTCCCAGTCGAAGATGTCGCCGACATAGTCCCAATATTCGGCCAGCGTCTCGCCCTTCACGGCGAAGACGGGGATGCCCGCAGCGGCGATCGCGGCGGCGGCATGGTCCTGGGTCGAGAAGATGTTGCAGGTGGCCCAGCGCACATCGGCGCCCAGCGCGGTCAGCGTCTCGATCAGCACGGCGGTCTGGATCGTCATGTGCAGCGAGCCGGTGATGCGCGCGCCCTTGAGCGGCTGCGCCGCGCCGAATTCCTGACGCAGGGCCATGAGGCCGGGCATCTCGGTCTCGGCGATCTTGATCTCGGCGCGGCCGAAATCAGCCAGGCTGATGTCCTTGATGACGTAATCGTTCTTGGTGGCGGCAGTCGTGGACACGACGAAACTCCGTGCAAAATGGGGCCGACCAAGACGTGGCGCGCACGCCGATCGGCACGGCGCCCGCCTTAGCGGCGATCGCCTTAGGGATCAAATATAAAGATATCTTTATATGCTTGAGTGTTCGTTGGCAGGAGGCATGAGTGCATCCCATTCCTCCCCTTGCAGGGGAGGTGGCAGGCCGAAGGCCTGACGGAGGGGTATCGCGCTATCGAAAGGGGGACACCCCTCCACCAGCTTCGCTGGTTCCCCTCCCCTTGCAGGGGAGGAATTTTCGCGGTGCCCACCAGTCATCGGCTCAGGCCGTGCCGCCGCCCGTCACCAGCAGGCGGGGGTCGATGCCCGCCGTGCCGAATGCGGACTGCCAGCGATCCTCGGCCGCCACATCGTACAGCACGTCGCGCTTGCCGCCGACCGTGAACCAGCAGCCCGGCTCGCGCAGTTCCTCCTCCAGCTGGCCCGCATCCCATCCGGCATAGCCCAGCGCGACGACCCAACGCGCCGGCCCCTGCCCCTCGGCAATGGCGCGCAGCACGTCGACGGTGCTCGACAACACCCATCGACCGCCGACATCGACGCTGTCGCGCCCCTGCCAGTCATGGCTGTGGAGGACGAAGCCGCGACGCGGTTCGACCGGGCCGCCATAATGGACCGGTGCGTCGGGCGCGTCGCCATGCGCGATCTCGAACTGGTCTAGCAGCGTGTGAAAGCCGATGCCGTCGATCGTCGCGCCGAGCCCGATGCCGAGCGCCCCGCCCTCGTCATGCGCGCACATGGCGATGACCGCGTGGTCGAACCGGGGGTCGGCCATGCCCGGCATGGCGAGCAGGAATTGGCCGGAAAGATAGGTCAGTTGATGCACGCCCCGACTATAGGGATCACGGCCGCACCTCGCCATGCTTGAAATCATGGCGCATTCGGCCCCATGAACGCGCCTCGAAGGCCCGGCACTCCGCCGGGAGGTTTCCTGCAGGATGAGCATCATGACGATCAAGGTCGGCGACCGCCTCCCCAACACCACGCTGGTCAAGGTAACGCCCGAAGGGCCCGAACAGGTGACGACGACGGATTTCTTCGCCGGCAAGCGCGTCGCGCTGTTCGCGGTGCCGGGTGCCTTCACCCCCACCTGCTCGGCCCAGCACCTGCCCGGCTTCATCGCGCAGGCCGATGCGTTGAAGGCCAAGGGCGTGGACGAGATCGCCTGCACCTCGGTCAACGACGCCTTCGTCATGAAGGCCTGGGGCCAGACCAACGCCGCAAGCGCGATCACCATGCTGGCGGACGGCAATGCCGACTTCGCCAAGGCGATCGACCTGACGATGGACGGGTCGAAATTCGGCATGGGCACGCGCAGCCAGCGCTACACGATGCTGGTCAACGACGGCGTGGTCGAACAGCTGTTCGTCGAGGCCCCCGGCGAGTTCAAGGTAAGCTCGGCCGAGCATCTGCTCGAAGCCCTCTGATCCGGCGAAACGCAGGCCCCAACGGATCGGGGGTGGAACAGTGCTGGCCGGCGCGACGTTTTTGCGACGTACACGTGAAGGCACGAAAGGAGTACCGGCCATGACCACCTATGTCCCCCCCGAGAAGCAGACGGCGACGGCCAAGAGCTTCACCGAAAAGGCGCAGGGCGCGGCCAAGGTCGCTGGCGACAAGGTCAAGGAACACCCCTACGCCGCCGCCGGGATCGCAGCCGGCGTCGCAGCGGCGGTCGCGGGTGCCGCGTTCGGCGCATCGAAGCTGCGCGGCACGTCCGATGACGAGAATTCGTCGCAGGGCGCCTGAGCGAGCACAATCTGGAGGGCTTGCCCCTCCACCATCCTGTGGATGGTCCCCCTCCCCAAGCCGAGCTCGGGGAGGAATTGGGGAATAGATCGCGCGTACCCCATCCCATCGCCCGTTCAGCCTGAGCGAAGTCGAAGGCCACGGGATTGATTTTCTACCCAGTCCGAGCGGCGGCGCTCGCTGCGCTGCAACGCTCCGGCTTGCCAGGGCCGCCAACCCGGCTAAGCTCCCGGCGATGACTCACGCTGTTTCCATCGTCGAAGAGCTCGACCGCCTCTACACCGCCTCCGTCACGCGTCTGAAGGATGCGCTGACCCTCTATCTGCGCGATGGCACCGCGCCCACGCTCGAAGATCGCGCGCATGGCTGTTTCGCCTATCCCGAAATCCGCCTGATCTTTCGCGGTGACGGGGGACGCCCGACTCCGATGCGCTCCTTCGGCCGCCTGGTGTCGCCCGGCGACTATCGGATCAGCGTCACCAAGCCCGCTTTGTTCAAGGACTATCTGGTCGAACAGCTGACCCTGCTGATCGAGGATTATGACGTCACCGTCGAGGCGGTGGCGGGGCGGCAGGAAATCCCCTTCCCCTATGTGCTCGACCCCGGTCACGCGCTGAGCCTGGACACGGTGTCGGCGGCCGAGCTAGCGCGGTTCTTCCCGGCGACCGAGTTGGCGCATATCGGCGACGAGATTGCCGACGGGCTGTGGATGACGGCCGACGGCAACCGGCCGCTGGCGCTGTTCGACGGGTTGCGCACCGATTTTTCGCTCGCCCGTCTGCGCCACTATACCGGCACGCCGCCCGAGCATTGCCAGCGCTTCGTGCTGTTCACCAACTATCACCGCTATGTCGACGAGTTCGTCCGCTGGGGCGCGTCGCAGCTGGGGGACGGCTCGCGCTTCACGGCCCTGTCGGGCGCGGGCGGCATCGTGATCGAGCGGCCGGAGGATGTCGACAAGATCGTCACCGACAGCGCGTGGCGGCGGCACCAGATGCCCGCCTATCACCTGGTCGCAAAGGATGGCACCGGCATCACGCTCGTCAATATCGGCGTCGGCCCGTCCAATGCCAAGACGATCTGCGATCACCTGGCGGTCATGCGGCCCGAGGCGTGGCTGATGATCGGGCATTGCGGCGGGCTTCGTCCCAGCCAGCGGATCGGCGACTATGTGCTGGCGCACGCCTATCTGCGCGACGACCATGTGCTCGACGATGTGCTGCCGCCCGAAATCCCCGTGCCTGCCATCGCCGAGGTGCAGGTCGCGCTCGCCAAGGCGGCCGAGATCGTCTCGGGCCAGTCGGGCGACGAGCTGAAGCGCCGCCTGCGCACCGGCACGATCGTCACCACCGACGACCGCAACTGGGAGCTGCGCTATTCCAAATCGGCGCTGCGTTTCTCACTCAGCCGCGCGGTCGGCATCGACATGGAATCGGCAACGATCGCGGCCCAGGGCTATCGCTTCCGCGTCCCGTACGGGACTTTGCTCTGCGTGTCGGACAAGCCGCTCCACGGCGAGCTGAAGCTGCCGGGCCAGGCCAATCGCTTCTATGAGCGCGCGATCAGCGAGCATATGCGGATCGGCATCGAGACGTGCGAGCAGCTGCGTCGCGAGGGCAACAAGCTGCACAGCCGCAAGCTGCGCGCGTTCAACGAGCCGCCCTTCCGCTGATCGGCAACCGGCGATAGGGTGCGGGCGTTACGGTGACGAACCGAAACAGGGAATTTTGAGATGGTCGACACCACCGACCCGAAAAAGCCACGCCCGCCCCGCCGCCGCGCCGCCCCCAAGGCGGCGGGAACGCCCACGCCGCGCAAGCGTCCGGTGCCCAAGCCCATAGAGCCGCCGGAGGACAAACCCGTCGAGGCGACCGAGGCCAGCCCGACCGAGGAACTCGCCCCCGAAGCGCCGAAGCCCGCCAAGCCCAAGGCCCCGCCCAAGCCGCGCTCCACCAAGCGAACGGCACCGCGTAAGTCGCCGCCGCGCAAGCCCGCCGCCATCGAACCCGCGCCTGCGCCGGTGCTGGGCAAGCATGGGCTCGACCGGGTCGGCGGCAAATGGGGCGTGGCATCGATCTTGGGGAGCCTGGCCGCGGCGGCCGGGCTGACGGCGGCGCTGCTGTCGCTTAAGGGGAGCACGCCGAAGCGAGACAAGAGCAAAGCCGAGGACAGCAAGAAGGATTGATCCTCGACCTCCGTTCAGCCTGAGCGAAGTCGAAGGCCATGGGGAGGCCCGTATGCTTGGCACATATCCGAGCGTGGGCTTCGACTTCGCTCAGCCTGAACGGGCGTTGGGTTAAAAGCCCCTCCACCACCGCTTCGCGGTGGTCCCCCTCCCCAAGCACAGCTTGGGGAGGATTGGGTGAGGTGCGCAAATCCTCCCCATCTTCGATGGGGAGGGGGACCGCTCGCGAAAGCGAGTGGTGGAGGGGCCGGCAACGCCAGCCGCCCCCTCACACCGTTACCAACCCTGAGGCTTACCCTTGTTCTGCTGGTCCAGCCACGTCTTCAGCGGCGCAAAATACTCGACCAGCGCCTTGCCCGACATCTCGCGGCTGCCGGTGAAGACCTGTAGCGCGTCCGGCCAGGGCTTGGACTGGCCCATGGCCAGCATCGCGTTCAGCTTCTCGCCGACCTTCTTGTTGCCATAGAAGGAACAGCGATGGAGCGGCCCCTTCCACCCGGCCTGGTCGCACGCCGCCTTGTAGAACTGGAACTGCAGCACCCGCGCCAGGAAATAGCGCGCATAGGGCACGCCCGCCGGGATATGGTACTTGGCGCCCGGATCGAACTTCGTCTCGTCGCGCGCGACCGGTGGCACCACGCCCTGATATTTCAGGCGCAGCGCGTCCCAGCCCGCCTGATACTGGCTGGACGGGATCTGGCCCGAGAACACGCCCCAACGCCATTTGTCGATCAGCAGGCCGAAGGGCAGGAACGCCACCTTGTCCATCGCCTGGCGCAGGAGCAGGCCGATATCCTTGTCCGCGCTCGGCACGCGTGTCGGGTCGAGCAGGCCGATCTTCACCAGATAATCGGGCGTGATCGACAGCGCGACGGTATCGCCGATCGCCTCGTGGAAACCGTCATTCGCGCCGTTCTTGTAAAGGAAAGGCTGGTTCTTATAGGCGCGCTGATAATAGTTATGGCCCAGCTCGTGATGGATGGTCACGAAGTCGTCGGCATTGACCTTCGTGCACATCTTGATGCGGATATCGTCCAGATTGTCGATGTCCCAGGCCGAGGCATGGCAGATGACCTCGCGATCGGCTGGCTTCACAATCTGCGAGCGCTGCCAGAAGGTCTGCGGCAGCGGCGCGAAGCCCAGCGACGAGTAGAAGCCCTCGCCCGTCTTCACCATCCTGATCGGGTCATAGCCCTTGGCCTTCAGCAGATCGCCGGTGTCATAACCGACATCGCCCGCGCCCTTGGGCGCGACCAGATCATAGATATTGCCCCATTCCTGCGCCCACATATTGCCGAGCAGGTCGGCGCGGATCGGGCCTGTCTTCGACTGGACGGCATCGCCATATTTTTCGTTCAGCTTCCAGCGGACATAGGTGTGCAGCGCCTTGTAGAGCGGCTCCAGCTCGCCCCAGATCTTGTCGGTCAGCTGGGCGAACTGCTCGGGGCTCATGTCGTAACCCGAACGCCACATCGCGCCCGCATCGGCATAGCCCAGTTCCCGGGCACCCTGATTGGCGAGGCCGGTCATCTGCGCATAATCGGCGCGCATCGGTGCGCCGACATTGTCGTTCCAGCTGACCCACATCTCCTTCAACTTGGCGGGATCGCGCTCGCTGCCCATCGCGGCCTCGATATCCGATCCGTTGATCGGCTGGCCGTTCCGCAGCCCCTTGCCCTTGCCATAGGAGGACGACATGCGCGTGGTCAGCATCGACAGCTGCGCCGCCGCGCCCGGCGTGGTCGGCGCAGGGAGCGTGATGCCGCCGCGCAGCAGGTCCAGCTTGCGCTTTGTGTCATAGGACAGGCCCGGCAGCGCCTGATACCGCGCCGCCTGAAGCCCGTAGCGGACGGCCAGGTCGGTCATCTCCGCGCCCGAGGCGGCGGCGAGCGCATCGGTATCGTCGGTGATATAGGTCGCGTTGACCCAGGCGACCTGCTGCGCGCCGATGGACTTTTCGGCCAGCGTCTTCTCGGCCTCGGCGACAAAGGCATCGGCGGCGGCGACCGTCGCTGGCGGCTGGGTTGCCGGAGCAGCGGTCTGGGCCTGAGCAGCCCCCGCCAGCACAAAGGCGAGTACGGTGCCGGAAACGGCGGAACGGATCATGCTATCCCCCTAACATTCTGAAACGCCCTCGAAACGGGGCGGATGGCGCGCAGTTGCGCGGCTTTGACCGCCGCCGTCAAGCGCTCAGGAACTGGACGATCGCCTCGCCCAGCTCAGACTTCGTCACCGCACTCATGTGATTTCCCGGAATCTCGGCATAACGACCAAGCGGCAAGGCGTCGGCCAGCTCGACCGCCGCGCCATTGTCGAAATCCTCGACGCCCGCCACGACGAGGGCGGGCAGCTCGAACCCCTGGATCGCGTAAAGCGGCGTGTCGGCGAAGGTCTTCAGAATGTGGAGCAGCGCGACCGGATCGCCGCCGGTGGTCTTCAGGAACGCCTCGGCCATCCATTCGGGGGTGCCGCGCGGATGCTCGCCCAGGCGCGTCAGGATATTGGTGAAATGCGCGACCCGGCGGTCGGTGTGGAGCAGCCCCTCCAGCCCCATGCCCGCGAAGATCGCCTTGCCCGGCTCCGCGCCGGTGGCCAGCATCCGCGACACGGTACGCGCGCCCAGCGAATAGCCGCCCAGGTCGTAATCGGTCAGCCCGAGATGCTCGACCAGCGCATGGCCGTCACGGGTCAGTGCGTCCTTCGGATAGGCAGCGGGATCATGCGGCTTGCCGCTCTGCCCATGCGCCCGCAGGTCGGGCATGATGACGCGGTAGCCCTTGGCCGCGATGGCGGCGGCGTGGCCATAGCGGATCCAGTTGGTGTACGCGTCCGAGAAATAGCCATGGATCAGGACGAGCGCCCGCCCCTCGCCCATTTCGCGCCACGCGATCGGCGTCCCGTCAAAGCTGTCGAAGAAGCGGGTTTCGGGAGCGGTGTCGGCCAAGGGTTCGGTCTCCGATAGGCAAGCTGTATGTCAGCCTCCTAGTACGGATCGACGGGGAAGTGCACGCGATCATGTCGCTTTAACCCCGCTCGCACTGCGCGAAGTCGAAGTGCACGCCCCGGCCTGACCACAAACGGCACCCCGTGGCCTTCGACGTCGCTCAGGCTGAACGACCGTGGAATTCGCTCAATGGAAGCGAAGGCGGCCGAACGATCATGCCCTGACCTAGCATTACAGTTGCGTTTTTGATCGGACATGCGCGCGTCGAGCGGCAGCTTGATGGGCGCGTCGCCAACATGACCATGCGATGACGTGACGAGGCTCGAGGCGCCGCTGGGCCAGCCGGATGACGACGCGACGGATTTCCTGGACGGACCAGCGTATCAGGTCCGTGGTTTCGTTCGAGCTCTTTTTGGGGGCGCGGCATTGGCGCGGGTGCGAATGGCCGCCAGCATCGCGAAGGCCAGCATGACGAGCGAGACGTGCCGGTGCCAGCCATGCCAGGAGCGGGTTTCGTTGTGGTCGAGGCCGAGTTCATTCTTGGCGGTCTCGAAGCTGTCCTCGATGGCCCAGCGATGCCCTTCCACCCCGACCAGGGTTTCGATGGTCGTGCCGGCCGGGCTACCTAAGTCGTGAAGAAGGCAAGGTCATCACCCGCAACGTGGCGGCGGATCAACAGCCCTCTGGTCCATGTCCCGACTGCGCCGTCGACATATTCGTCGGCTTCGAGGTCGGCGAGTTCGAAATAGGCCCAGTCATGAACGCGCTCGCCCTTGGTGCCCTGACCCGCGGACAGACGCTGCCAGGCAGCAGGATCGAGGTCATTTGCGATCTGCGCGGCGGTGCCCGCGACGACCGGCTTGTCGCCCCACGAGCCAAAGCGATGGTCGCCCTTCACGCCCAGCACATAGCCCTTGCCGGCACGGCGCAAGGTCTGCTCGATGTCGCCGACGCCGTAGACCGCATCCGTCGCGACCCAGGCAAACGGCATGTCGGCGGCGATCGCGCGCTCGATCATTTGCACCGCCAGCGCCGGCTTGGTGGCGAATGCCGTGCCCTCCGGCACATGCGCGGCCGCCAGGCGGGCCGGGTCAGCCGTCCAGCTCTTGGGCAGGTAAAGCGCCCGGTCAACGAAAGCATGGCCCCTGGTCGAGACATAAGCGGCGAATACGCCGATCTGGCAGTTGGTCACCTTGCCGGCCGACCCAGTGTACTGGCGCCCCACGCCGCATGACGCCTTGCCCTGTTTCAGGAACCCGGTCTCGTCGATGACCAGCACCGCATCATCGGTGCCAAGATGTTCGACGGCATAGTCGCGCACGATGTCGCGCAGCGCATCCGCATCCCACCGCCCGCGGCCCAGGATCGCCTGCTGCCGCCATGGCCCGGCATCGCCCGCCGCCTCGGCGCGCATCCACCCGGTCTTGCGGCGCTCGTCGCCCAGCAATCCATCCAGGAAGCTGTTCGCCGATGCCGCCACACGCGCCTGGCTGAACAAGGGCCGCATCCGCGCCTTCACCTCGCTCAGCGATGATGCCCAAAGCTCCAGCGTAGCCTCGATCGATGCCCCCGTCACCACGACCTCCCTCGTCATGGTCACCCATTGATTCAGAACATAATCAAGAACGCAACTGTAATGCTAGGCCGGATCGACATTCGGCCATGCCTATTCGTCCCTCGCCCCTCTCAGAGGGGAGAGGGTTGCGCAGACTTGGTCTTTGCGTAGCAAAGGCTTAGTCGGAGCTGGGTGAGGGGTGGGCGCTCGGGGACCGAGCGCGCGAGCCCGCAGGGCTCGCTCAACCCCTCACCCAAGCTGCGCTAGCCAGCACGCTGGCAAGCTTCGCTAACCCTCTCCCCTGTCCAGGGGCGAGGGAAAGAAGAAGCGTTATGAATGTCGATCGGCCCTAGCCCACATAAATCCCGGCAACCCTCCAATCCCCATTCTCGCGCTCCAGCGTCACCGTTTCGACAACAGGGGCCGAGGTGCCGAAGCGCGTGCTGAACCGCACCATCTTATAACCGGCGGGCGGTGCGGGAATGTCGTCCTGGCTCAGCAGCGTCCGTGACACGACCGGACCCAGTGGCGTCCGCACCTTTTCGGAGGTCGCGGCCCAGACCTGCTCGGTGTTGAGCTTGCGGAAGCTGTTCGTGGTCAGGCGATAGCTGTCGGCCCAGCGGCCTTGGTCGATGAATTGCACGAAACGCTGCGCCGCCTCGACCACCGCTGGATCGGTGGCCGCCGATGGGGCCGCTTGCGGCGGTGCGGCGGTCATATGGGTCAGGCCGCCAAGCGCGAGCAGGCCAAGGACGAGGGTCATGAGTGTCGCTCCGATGATGATCCGGGGGCGGCGGATGCCGGCCTCCACGCCGACGACCGGCGCCGGGCCTTCATCCGTCATCGGCCAGGGCCGGTCGTCCCCGATCCTTGTGTCCCCCAGATATTCGGGGGGCGGCAGCGGCGTTTCCCCCTCCACCGCCAGCAGCATGCGTGCCGCCTCGCGGCTGCTCGACACGGCCAGCTTGCGACGGGCATCGCGGAGACGTTCGTTGATCGTGTGGACCGACAGGTTCAGCTCGCGCGCGATCGACTTGGCGTCGTGCCCCCGCACAATCAGGCGCAGCGTCTGCTTCTCCCGGTCGGTCAGCGCGCCGACACCCGCTTTGGCCTGCATGGTCATGGCGCCGACTATGCCGGAGCGACGATGATCGGCCACCCTCAAATAATTGTACCTCCCTGTCTGTGCGGATCACCGAGCCGCCCTGAGTCCCGGTGTCACCAGTCCTCCACAAAATGGCGGGAATCCGTGCTTTTTTCTGATCGTGCATGGGCCACCGACATGGACAAAAGGGGTACAAGCAGTTAGCCGCCGCCCATGGCAGCATCCCTGTTCCTTCTTGTCGCGGTGATCCTGGCCTTCGCCGGTGGCGGTGGCCCCTGGATGCTGATCGCGACCGTGGCAGCGGCGACGGCGGCGGGGACGCGGCTGCCCGATCTCGACACGCCGCTCCAACTCCAGCACCGTAGTGCGCTGGTCCACAGCATACTGCCCTTTTATATCGCGACGCTCGATGCGCGGACCTGGCCGGTCGCGGCGGGACTGGGGTTCGGGGTGGGCTTCCATCTGGCCGCCGACCTGTTTCCCGGCACGATGCGGGGCTTTGCGACGATCAAGCTGCCGCTGATCGGGTCGATCGGCGCCTTTCCGTCCTATGCCTGGATCGCCGTGAACGCGCTGGCCAATCTGATCAGCGCGCTCCTCATATTGGAGCGGATCGCAGCAGACCGGGTAGCGGCCTGCGCGTTAGGCGCGACGGCAGTGCTGGGCGGGGGCTATCTACTACGCGCCCAGGGTGGGCTTTATGCGCTGGCGGGGATCGTCGGACTGGGCTGGTGGTGGCTGCGTTAGGGGATGATTGGCCTTCGCGGCGAATTGCGATAGATGCTCTGCCACTGCCGCCGAGAAGCAGGATCAACGGGAGCGGATGCCGGACCATAAACCGGATCCCCATGACCGCAGCCACCGCGCCCGACGCCCAGCCTCTGCCCAGCCCGATCGGGCGCCCCCACAGCCTGCTCGAGGATGCCTATGCGATCTTCATCGGCTGCACGCTGCTGATCGTCGGGCTGGTGTTCCTGAAGGCGGCGGGGCTGGTGACGGGCGGGATCGCAGGGGTCGCACTGCTCCTGTCCTATCTGATCCCGCTCCCGGCGGGCGTGCTGTTCACGCTGGTCAACATCCCCTTCTTCCTATTCGCGCACAAGGTGATGGGCGCGCGGTTCGCGGTGAAGACAGTGCTGGTCAATATCGGCATCGGTATCGCCTCGGCGGTCACGCGCGTCTCGGTGCATGTCGATGCCGTCCACCCGGCCTTTGCCGCGCTGGTCGGGGGAACCGTAATCGGGATGGGCATCCTGTCGCTCGCCCGGCATCAGGCCGGGGTCGGGGGGACCGGGGTCATCACCATCTGGCTCTATCGCAAGCGGGGCTGGAACATGGGACTGACCCAAGTCGCGCTCGACGTGGTCATCCTGTCGATGGCGATCCCCGTCGTCACCGGCCAGCAGCTTATCTGGTCCGCCATCAGCGCGGCGGCGATCAGCCTGATCCTCTTCGCCTGGCATCGCCCCGGTCTCTACACCGGCGGCTGACCCAAGACTTCAGGTGGCCGATCGCAGCATCGTTGCCACCTGCCCGCCGATCGCCTCGGCACCCGCCGCATTGGGGTGGATATTGTCCTGGAACATCGTCTTGCGGTCGACCTGCGTGACGGTGACGGGCACCCCCGCCTGCGACAACATCGCGAACAGCCGGTCCCTGGCGGCCTGACGCGCAGGCGTCAGCGGCTCGCGACCGTCATGGTACAGGACCATCAGGCGCAGATGGTCGCGCGCCGCCTGATCGACGAACTGGCGCACCTGCTGCTGGACGCGCGCTTCCCAGACCGGATCGACGGTCGCCCCGTCGCCCGATCCCGCATCGGCCCCGCTGCGGCCCAGCCCCAGGCGCGGTACGACATAGCGGGTCGCGACCTCCCATAGCGCGAAGGGCGGATTATGGCCGGGGAAAGCAGGATTGCGTCCGATCTGGCTCGAATCATTGGGCCCCTGATCCAGGTCCATATGGTTGATCGTCCACACGATCGTTTCGGCACCCAACAGGCCATGCTGGTGCAGCCAGCGCACCTCGTCGAACAGCGACCAGCCGCCCGCCGACACGTTCACGATCTCCGCGCGACGGCCCTGTTCGGCCAGGCGCCGCTGGGCGACCGCGGGAAAGGTCTGGTCGTCGTTCATCATCGCGCCGCCATAGGCGACCGAATCGCCCAGCACGATGATGCGGTGCGTATCCGCCGCCGGACGCGCCGCGACCTCGGGACCGCGCGTGCCGATCCGGTTGACGGTGATGGTGTGGCCCAGCCGTTCGAGATGCTGGTCGGGCACCATCTCATAGCCCGATTGCGCCGGACGATAGAGAAGCGGCCGGCCGAAGCCATAATGGCGCGCCGCCAGTTCGGCCGCCACGCACACCAAAATCAGGGCGATCACGCCCCGCAACGCCCAGCGCATAACCCGCTCCGATGGATGCCGGGCGGGATCGCTGCGAAGGCGATCCGGCCCCTGTCATGCCATCGTTAGGTCGGCGTAACGAAGTGGTCGTGCGGCGATGCCTCCGTTTCGGCTGCATCTTCAGGCACGGTCGCCACTCGGGGGGGGGCCATTGCTCCCTCGCCCCTCTCTGAGGGGAGAGGGTTGCGCAGAGTTGGTCTTTGCGAGAGCAAAGGCTTAGTCGGCGCTGGGTGAGGGGTGGGTGCGCGAAGCGCGCGCGAGCCGAAGGCTCGCTCGCCCCCTCACCCAAGCTGCGCTAGCCAGCAAAGCTGGCAAGCTCCGCTAACCCTCTCCCCTGTCCAGGGGAGAGGGAAAGAAAAGACCGCCTTGAATGCAAGCCAAGGCAGGCCGGATCGTCAGTCGCCCTTCTTCAGGTGACGGCGGCCGAGCAGTTCGGCGATCTGCACGGCGTTCAGCGCGGCGCCTTTCCGCAGATTGTCCGACACGCACCACAGCGACAGGCCGTTATCGACCGTCGAATCCTCGCGGACACGGCTGATGAAGGTCGCATAGTCGCCGACGCATTCGACCGGGGTCACGTATCCGCCGTCCTCGCGCTTGTCGATCAGCATGACGCCAGGCGCCTCGCGCAGGATGTCCTGGGCTTCCTGGGCCGAGATCTCGTTCTCGAACTCGATGTTCAGTGCCTCGGAATGGCCGACGAACACCGGCACGCGGACGCAGGTGGCCGTCACCTTGACCTTGGGGTCCAGGATCTTCTTGGTCTCGGCGACCATCTTCCACTCTTCCTTGGTCGAGCCGTCGTCCAGGAAGCTGTCGATGTGCGGGATCACGTTGAAGGCGATCTGCTTGGTGAACTTCTTGGGCTCGGCGGGGTCACCAACGAAGATGTTGCGGCTCTGCTCGAACAGCTCGTCCATGCCCGCCTTGCCCGCGCCCGACACCGACTGATAGGTGGCGACGACGACGCGCTTGATCGTCGCCTTGTCGTGCAGCGGCTTCAGCGCCACGACCATCTGCGCGGTCGAGCAATTGGGGTTGGCGATGATGTTCTTGGCCGTGTAGCCGTCGATCGCGTCCGGGTTCACCTCGGGCACGATCAACGGCACGTCCGGGTCCATGCGATAGAGCGACGAATTGTCGATCACGACGCAGCCCGCCGCCGCGAACTTCGGCGCATAGACTTTGGTCGCGTCGCTGCCGATCGCGAACAGCGCGATGTCCCAGCCGGTGGGATCGAAATGCTCGATATTCTTGATGGTGAGCATCTTGCCGGTCTCACCATATTCGATCTGGTCGCCCTGGCTGCGCGACGAGGCGACGACCGCCAGCTCGTCGATCGGGAATTCCCGCTCCGCCAGAATGTTGATCATTTCCCGGCCGACATTGCCCGTCGCCCCGGCGACCACCACGCGATAACCCATTCAACCCTCCACTCGGAAGCCTGAGCCGGTAGCGACATTGCGCGGACACGTCCACCGGCTTTGCGAAAAGTGCGCATTGGGGACGGGCAAGCCGGGGTTTAGGCGGCCTGTCCCAGCGCTGGCACCTGCCACCAAGTGGGTATGGTCTGCGGACGGAGATCGGCCGCCGCCACACGGGGCGCGATGACGGCGAAGCGGTCGCCCTCTACCATCACCTCCGCCGCCAGCGCCCGGCTGTTGTAGCAGGATGCCATGGACGCGCCGTAAGCACCCGTGTCGCGGATCACCGCCAGATCACCCTCGCCCACCCGGTCGATCAGCCGTGCCTTGGCGAACCGGTCGCTACTTTCGCAGACCGGGCCGACGACATGCGCCCGCATCGTGGCGCCATTCGGCGCGACCGCCGCGACCTCGTGCCAGGCATCGTAAAGCGCGGGTCTGGCCAGGTCGTTCATGCCTGCGTCCAGCACGACGAAGGGGCATGGCTCGCCGGGCTTGACCCACAGCACGCGGGTCAGCAGCACCCCAGCATGGGCGGCGATATAGCGCCCGGGCTCGAACATCAGCGTCACGTCCCAGTCGCGCGTGACCCGCGCGACCATCGCGCCATATGCCACGACATCGGCATCCGCCCCGCCCCGATAGTCGACCCCCAGGCCACCGCCCAAATCGACATGGGTGATGCCATGCCCTCGCGCGCGCAGCGCCGCGACCAGTTCGCCGATCCGGCGATAGGCCGCCTCCAGCGCGTCCAGTCCCATGATCTGGCTGCCGATATGGACCGCCACGCCGTGCAGCATCAGGCCGGGGCGGGCCGCCAGCCGGTCATAAATGCCGGGCGCATCGGCGATCGGCACCCCGAACTTGCTGTCGCTGGTCCCGGTCGTGATCTTGGCATGGGTCCCTGCGTCGACATTCGGATTGACCCGCAGCAGCGCGGGCGCATGTCGCTCGGACAGTTGGGCGAGCGCGGCCAGCACCTCGCCCTCGCGCTCGCCCTCCAGATTGATATGGCCGACCCCGGCCTGCAGCGCTTGGGCGAGTTCGCCCACCGTCTTGCCGACGCCCGAATAGACGATGCCGCCCGCGGGAATACCCGCCGACAGCGCCGCTGCCATCTCGCCACCCGACACGATGTCGGCACCGTACCCCTCGTCCACCAGCAGCGTCAGGACGGCGCGTGACGGATTGGCCTTTACCGCAAAGGCCAGCGTCTTGCGCGGGACGGGTGCCAGCCCCTCCCGGAAGCGCCGCGCCGCCGCCCGCAAGGCACCCGCCGAATAGACATAGGTCGGCGTGCCCACTGCCTCGGCGATACGCACCAGCGAAACCCTTTCGGCATGCAGCACGCCGCCGCGCAGGGCAAAGCCCGGACCATCCGTCACGACCGCCGCCCCCGACGCAGGCGCGCGGCATGGATCGCCTCCGCCGTGTGATAATGGCCGCGCCGCTCGGCCCGAAGCGCCTGGACCAGCCGCTTGCCGTTCAGCAACAAGGTCATGCCGCCCAGCGCGACCAGGAACCAGAACAGCGCGAGCAGCGATCCGCTCGGCTCCATGAGGGTGGCCGCCGCTGCACCCAGCATCATCGCGCCGCCCAGCGAACGCCAGGCCATATCCCGTCCCGTCATGCCGTGATCTCCCGGGCACATCGCCCCTCGACCGGATCGCCGATCACCGATGTCCCCGCCGCCGCCAGCGCGGGTGCCAGACCGCCATGGCGGTGGCACATCACGATATCCGCCGGGAATTCCCGCTCGCTCGCCAGGGCATCGACCGGATCGGCGCGCTCGAAGACAAGGCCCATGCCCGCATCGCGGTGCCGGAGCGCCGCCGCGCGGGCGCGACCGATCAGTGCGGGCGAGCCGCCGATGCCGCGCCCCTCGATCGCGGTGAAGCCCATCGCGCGGGCCCGTTCGGCCACCGCGATCAGGAAACCGCCAGCGCCGCAATCGGCGTCGACGATCCGCACGGCGCGGCGACGCCGCTCGCGCAAGGAACACAAGGCCGCCTCGACGGCTGGCCAGCGGGGATCGTGTCGGTATCGCGTCATGGTGTGCATCACGCGGCCTGCGACAGCGGAAGGGGATCGAAGGACACCAGCGGGATCAGCGTATCGGTCGCGATCGCCACGCTGGCATGATAGATCTCGGCCTCCTCGGCGGCGTAACGCATCGCCGCGCTGCGAGAAACGAAACGGCCCTCCAACTGGCCCTCGCTATCCTGGACCAGCCAGTGACCGTCACGATCCTGGCCGACATAGATGAGCCGCGACGGGGGCACGGGCTCGGGGGAAACATCGGAACGCATAAGGACTTGCAACCTCTGCCGATCGGGCGAACCATCGCCCGCCGCCATCAGCTACGCCCCGCCCCATAGGGTTTCGAGAGCGATTTCCGGCTATCGCATAGCGGTGGCATAATGTCGGCGGCGCCGACCGCTCAGACCCGCCGCCAGCGCGCGCTAACCCGTACCTCGTCAACAAAGATGTGGCCGCCCAGCACGGTCAACGCGCTGCCCATGCTACCGGCCAGAAAACCGAGCGTCGCGACCGCATATCCGGCCAGTCCGGCGCGGCCGCCATGCGACACCATGACGACCAGATGCGCGATCATCCGCCAGGCGAGCACGCACAGCCCGAGCCCCAGCAACCGCAGCGCCCATGCCTGCCACCATGTCCGAACCCGTGCCGCCATACCGCCTCCTTCGACGGCCCAGCGGCTAATCGGGGCCCGCATAGCAATGCGAGAGCGATTCCGGCCTTTCGCATAGCGCCCGCATAAAGTCGGGCCATGACCTCAGTCGTGGGTACTCGCGCGCCAAGTGGCGTGGGCGATGCCATGGACCGCCTGGAAATGGTCGGTGATCCGGTCCAGTTCGGCCGCCTCGACGATGGTGGCGGTCAGCACCGCCATCACCCGGACCTGTTCGTCGCCCTGTTCCTCGATATCCAGCTCGCCGACGGGCAGGCCGGCGCCCTCGAGATGCTCGACCAGCAGATCGCCGACCGGCCCCGCCTCGGCCGCACTGGTGGTCAAGCTGACCGAATAGGTCGCTTCGACATGGCGTCCCTCAACCGGGATACGGTTGATCGCGTCGACCAGCGGACGCAGCGCGGTATTGGCCACCAGGACCATGACGGTCAGCAGCACCGCCTCCGCCACCATGTCGCTGCCCGCGATCGAGCCGACCGCCGCCGAGCACCAGAGGGTCGCGGCGGTGTTCAGCCCGCGGACGTTCATCCCCTCCTTCATGATGACGCCCGCACCCAGAAATCCGATGCCGGAGACGACATAGGCGATGATGCGGATCGACTCGACATCGCCGCCCAGCCGCTGCCCCAGATCGACGAACGCCGCCGCGCCGATTGCGACAAGGGCATTGGTGCGCAGGCCCGCCGTGCGCTGACGATATTGCCGTTCGGCGCCGATCAGCGTGCCGAGGACGAAGGCGGTCAGATAGCTGACCACCGTGTCGAGAAAGGGCCAGAGGTGGAAGGTCTTCAGGAATGCCATGGTCAAATCCGTACATCCTCCCCGTTACGGGGAGGTGGCAGCGCGCCAGCGCTGACGGAGGGGGCGTGCCGCATGGGTTTACCCTAGCGGCCAGCCCCCTCCACCATGCTGCGCATGGTCCCCCTCCCCGTGCCGGGGAGGATTGGGATCACTTCGCCGACTTGTCCTTCACGGTCCGGTCCAGGAAGTTCAGGATCGTATGCCACAGATGCTCGGACACGCCCGGTCCGCCGACGCGGTGGGTTTGCCCGGGATAGAGCATCATCTCGAACGGCGTGTCGGTCTTCTGCATCTCGGCGGCGAAGGCGGTCGCATTGTCGAGGAAGACATTGTCGTCCGCCATGCCATGGATCAGCATCAGCGGATCATGGATCTTCGGCGCGGCGGTGATCGCCTGCGACGTCGCATAGCTTTGCGGGTCGGTGCGCGGATCGCCCAGATAACGCTCGGTATAATGGGTGTCGTAGAGCTGCCAGTCGGTGACGGGCGCGCCCGACACGGCGGCGGCGTACACGCCCGGCGTCTTCTCCAGCATCTTGATCGACATATAGCCGCCGTAAGACCAGCCATAGGTCGCGATCCGGCCCGCATCGACGAAGGGTAGCGTCTTCAGATAATTCGCCCCCGCCAACTGGTCGGCCACCTCGACCGTGCCCATCGCGTGATAGATGGCATCCTCGAACGCCTTGCCGCGATTATACGAGCCGCGATTGTCGATCTGGAAGAAGATCCAGCCCTGGTCGACCAGATATTGTGGCAGTGCGCCCTGCCAGCCGCGCGTCACCTGCTGGCCGGTGCCGGGGCCGCCATAATGCTGGAAGAAAACGGGGTAGCGCTTGCCCGGCTCCAGCTTGGGGGTGATCATCTCCCAATAGAGCGTCGTGCCGTCATCGGCCTTGATCGTGCCGAACTTCGTCTCGCGGTGGCTGGCAAGATAGGGCGCATAGGGATGGCCCGCGACGATGGCGTTCTCGTTGATCCAGCTCAGCCGCTTGCCGGTCGTATCGGCCAGATAGACCTGGGTCGGCTGGCTGGGGCTGGAGCGCGAGACGATGAAGCGGCTGGCCGACGAATCCATCGTGGCGCTGTTGGTATAGCCGCGCTCGGTCAGGCGGGTGATGACATTGGGCTGGGCGATGTCGACGGCATAGAGATGCTGTTCGAGGACATCGTCCTTCAGGCCGGTGAAATAGAGCCGGCCCTTGGCCTCGTCGACGCCGACCAGATTGGTGACGACCCAGGGGCCCTTGGTCAGCTGCGTCCACTGGCCGTTCGCGAAGTGATAGAGATGGCCATAGCCATCGCGCTCCGACCGCCAGATCAGGCTGCCGTCCTTCATCGGGCGATAGGCGTCGGACAGGTTCAGCCAGCTGCGCTGCCCCGACCGCTCGGTGAACAGCACCGTCGACTTGCCGGTGGTCGGGTCGACACGCAGCATATCGAGTGTCTTCTGGTCGCGGCTCTCGCGCTGGACGAGCAGGGTCTTGCCGTCCGGCGTCCAGTCGACACGCGCCAGATAGATGTCGGGGTTGGTGCCCAGATCAACCTTCACCCGGCCCGCCCCGTCCGCCTTCATCACGTACAGGTCGACCAGCGCATTGGGCGTGCCCGCCGCGGGGTAACGCTGTTCATAGACCTTGGTGCCGGCCGCACCGATGGCGGCACGGACGGCGACCTTGACCGGCGCGTCGTCGAACCGCTCGACCGCGATATAGCGCTCGTCGGGGCTCCACCAGTATCCGGTGAAGCGGTGCATTTCCTCCTGCGCGACGAACTCCGCCTCGCCGAAATGGACGGTACCGCCGCCTTCGGTGGTCAGCGCACGCGCCTCTCCGCCCGCCAACGGCATGGCCCAGAGATTCTGGTCGCGCACAAAGCTGACGAAACCACCCCTGGGGCTGACGATCGGATTCAGCTCGCCGCCGGGGGTGTTGGTCAGGCGACGGACCTGCCCGTCCAGGCTGGCGAGATAGAGGTCGCCGTCCAGCGGCACCAGGATCGACTTGCCGTCGGGCGCCCAGTCATAGGCGACGATTCCCTTCGACCCGCCGATGCGCGCGCGCTCGCGCTGCATCTTCTCGGCCTCGGACAGTTCCGCGCCCGAGCCGACCTTCTTGGAGTCGACCAGCATCCGTTCCTCGCTGGTGCGCGTGTCGCGCGCCCAGAGGTCCAGGCGTTCCTTCTCGTCGGCGCGGGGGCGCAGCGAGGTCAGCAGCGTGCCATCGGGCGACAGGCGAAGCCCGCGCGGCTGCGATCCCGACAGGTCCGGGCTGCCGAAGACGCGCGCCAGGGTCAGTTCGCCCTGCTTCGCCGGGGTCTCAGCGGCCATGGCCGCGCTCCCCGATCCGATCGCGATCGAGGCCCCCACAGACGCCAATGCCAGACCCAACACCCATTTGCGCATTCATACGACTCCAGACCTCGAACGCGCCGGGGCATCGCCCGGCCATTGGTCCGGCGTTATCGCGACGCCGCCGCGATCCGGCAAGCGGCATCGCCAAACACCGCATTTCCGGACCGATTCGCCGTGCAAAGAAAAGGATATGATTCGTTACGGAAACGTTTTTGATTTCGTAAACCGGCCGTTAACGAAAAGTCTCTAGGCCGACTGTTCGGGCGCGACACCGGGACGACCTGTCATGGTGCCGTGAACGGCGCATTATCGGAACGGACATGGCGATCATCACGGCATTGGACATTCAGGACGATCGACGCGGTGACGTACGGGCGATTCTGGCGCGCCTGGGCAGTGCCGGGCATCCGTATGTCCAGTCGCTTCTGCTTCCCCATGTGCTGCTTCACGACCTGACCGACGCGGTTCATGCGGTGTGTGCGGTCCATGGCAATCATCCGTGCATGATCGACTATGCCATGGCCCGCGGAATCCAGATTGAGACGCTGCCGTGGCTGATCCAGTCGTCCACCGCCTTTTCCCATGAGCGCGCCTACCTCGCCGGCCTGACCTCGGCCGCCGGGCCCCTTCCCTCCACGCCGGGCCAGGCGCAGACCGATGCGGCGCTGACCCAGCTTCGCCAGACGCTGGAGATGCTGGCCAATTCGGATCGCCGGGGATGCGCGACGGGGGCCGTCTCCGCCCTTATTCTCGACTGGCAATCCATCCGCCAGGTCCTGGATCAGGCCGCTTTGCGGTTCGGCGTGACGGTGCCGGGCAACGCCATGCCGGACCCTCTGCTCGATTTCGCCGAGGACGAGACGACGCTCGGCCTGGCGCGGGCGCGCGGCTTCGGGGCGACCCAGCTGCTCATCCAGCATCGCGGCCTCTGGGACCTGCTGGAAGCGCGGGCGAGCGCGCGCCGCGGATAGGCCGGTTTCACGGTTCATCGCGTATAAGCCACGAATAAAATACCTAATATCCCGTTTACCAAAGCAAACAGTCGCTAGTTAAACCGGCAATGGATAGCGTCACCGCCATGAAAGGCATGGTGTCCAAGGCAATCCTATCGCTCTGCGCACTGACGGTCGCCCGCCCGGCCGATGCGCGTTCGCTGCTCGACTATGTCGGACAGTGCGTCCCCTTCGCACGCGCCGCCTCCGGCATACCCATCTATGGCGACGCCTGGACCTGGTGGGGCCAGGCGGAGGGCAAATATCCGCGCGGCCATAGCCCGCGGGTCGGGGCGGTCGTCGTCTTCGAGAAAACCAGCCGCCTGCCGCTCGGCCATGTCGCGGTGGTCAGCCGCGTGGTCGAGGACCGGGTGCTGATGCTGACCCATGCCAACTGGTCGCGCCAGAATGGCGAACGGGGTCATGCCGAGCAGGACGTCACGCTGTTCGACGTGTCCCCGGCCAATGACTGGAGCATGGTCAAGGTCTGGTTCCGCGACTCGGACGGCCTGGGCAGCTCGACCTACCCCATTTACGGCTTCATCTATGGCAAGGGCCGCCCCGCGCCCGAATTGACCAGCGACAAGCCGGATTATGTCGGCGCGCTGATCGACGCCTATGTCGCGCGCTGATTGTCCGCGATAACATGACGGTGTAGGATCTTTCCGACAAAAGGGAGGATCTGGACCATGCTGCTCGTCGCGCTCGCGCTCGTCGCCGAACTGGGGCTACCCGGCTCCGCCATGCCGACTATCGGCCAGGTGCCCGACCGGTGCGTTCCGAAGGAACGGCGCATCAGCCGCCGCGCCCCGACGGTCGATCTGCGCAAGCTGAACGAATTGCCTGACGCCGAGGCCCAGTTCCCGGTCGTGCGGGAGATGGATGGCTGCCCCATCCCCGCCAAGGTCGCCGCGGAACGGACGAAGCGGCGATAACCTATGTCCCGGACGGCCGGTGGATCACGCCGCCGGTCATCGGCTCGGGCACGCCCGTCGTGCCCGGAAAGCTGATCGGCCGATCGCTCAAGCGCCGGACCGCCATATAGGCGAAACCCTCCGCCTCCATGGCATCGCCGTTCCAGCCAAGGGCGTCGCTCGGCTCGGGCGTCAGGCCGGTTTCCGCCGCGATCATCGCCAGCATCGTCGCATTATGCCGCCCGCCGCCCGCGACCAGCAAGCGCCGGGGTCGCTCCGGCAGATGGTCGAGTGCGCGTGCGACGGTGCGCGCGGTAAAGGCGGTCAGCGTCGCCGCCCCGTCCGCCGCCGACAGGCCCCGGACCGGCTGGATGGAGAAGTCGTTGCGGTCGAGCGACTTGGGCGGCGCGAGGTCGAACCACTCATTGTCCATCATCGTATCGAGCACGGTGAGCTCCACCCGCCCGATCCCTGCCAGCGCGCCGTCCGCATCGTAACGCTGGCCGGTCTCCGCCTCCATCCAATGGTCGATCAGTCCGTTGGCGGGCCCGGTATCGAAGGCGACGACCGCGCCCTCGCCGCCGATCCAGGTGATGTTCGCCACCCCACCCAGGTTCAGGATCGCGACCGGCTTCTCCAGCCCCGCCGCCAGTGCCGCGTGATAGACGGGGAGCAACGGCGCTCCCTGCCCGCCCGCCGCGACATCGGCCGAGCGGAAGTCGGACACGGTGACGATGCCCGTCGCATCGGCCAGCGCCTGGCCGTCGCCGATCTGCCAGGTCCAGCCGCGATCGGGGCGATGCGCGACCGTCTGTCCGTGAAAGCCGATCACCTCGACCGCGCTCGCCTCGACCCCGGCATCGCGGAGCAGCTTCTGCACGACCATGGCATGGGTCCGCACGATCAGGTCGCTCGCCGCGACGATCGGCGGGCTGGCGCGCGGCCGGTCGAAGGTCAGCGCGAGCGCCGTCGCCTCAATCAGCTCGCCACGCGCGCTGTCCGAATAGGCTTCGGACCGGAAGGCGATGGGCCGCACCAGCGACTCGCCGTCGGTTTCGATCAAGGCCGCATCGACGCCATCGAGCGAGGTTCCCGACATCAATCCGATCGCCAGCATCGTCTCACCCTCTCCCATTCTGCGTCCTCATGCCGCGATCCTGCGGCGGTGTCGACCACATGACGATCCCGCCATCTGGAAAAGCGGTCCGATCTGGACTATGTGCGAGCGCATCCCATGGCAACGAAACTCCCTACTCCGCCGCGTGTCGGCATGGTCTCGCTCGGCTGTCCCAAGAACCTGGTCGACAGCGAACGCATCCTGACCCAGCTGCGCGCCGATGGCTATCAGATGTCGCCCGACTATGCGGGCGCGGACGTCGTGCTGGTCAACACCTGCGGCTTTCTCGACTCCGCCAAGGAGGAAAGCCTGGAGGCGATCGGCGAGGCGATCAAGGAAAACGGCCGCGTCATCGTGACCGGCTGCATGGGCAAGGAGGCCGAGGCGATCCGCACCCGCTTCCCGGACGTGCTCGCCATCACCGGCGCGCATGAATATGAGCAGGTGGTGGAGGCCGTCCACGCCGCCGCGCCCGCGAACCTGTCGCCCTATATCGACCTGATCCCCGATGCGGGCCTCAAGCTGACCCCGCGCCATTACAGCTATCTGAAGATTTCCGAGGGCTGCAACCATCGGTGCAGCTTCTGCATCATCCCCAGCCTTCGCGGCGACCTGGTCAGCCGCCGCCCCGACGCGATCCTGCGCGAGGCGGAGAAGCTGGTCGCGGCGGGCACGCGCGAGCTTCTGGTCATCAGCCAGGACACTTCGGCTTACGGCATCGACATCCGCCGCGAGCCGCGGATGTGGAAGGGGCAGGAGGTCGTGCCGCACATGACCGATCTGGCCCGCGAACTGGGCAAGATCGCGCCCTGGGTGCGGCTGCACTATGTCTATCCCTATCCGCATGTGGATCAGGTGATCCCGCTGATGGCGGAAGGGCTGGTGCTGCCCTATCTGGACATTCCGTTCCAGCACGCCGCGCCGTCCGTGCTCCGCCGCATGAAGCGCCCCGGCAACGATGCCAAGGTGCTGCAACGCATCCATCAATGGCGTGAGATTTGCCCCGACATCGCGATCCGCTCGACCTTCGTCGTCGGTTTCCCCGGAGAAACCGAAGAGGATTTCGAATATCTGCTCGACTGGCTCGATGAAGCCCAGCTCGACCGAGTCGGCGCCTTCCGCTTCGAGCCCGTCGAGGGCGCCGCCGCCAATGCGCTGCCCGATCACGTCCCCGAGGCGGTGAAGGAAGAGCGTTACGCGCGGATCATGGAAAAAACCGCCGCCATCTCCGCCGCCAAGCTCGCCGCCAAGGTCGGCCGCACCCTGCCCGTCATCATCGACGCGGTGGACGAGGAAGGTGGCGCGACCGGCCGCTCCCAGGCCGACGCGCCCGAGATCGACGGCGAGGTCTTCCTGCGCGATGCCGGGCATCTGACGGTCGGCGACATCGTGGCGGTCGAGATCGAGGATGCCGACGAGCATGACCTGTACGGCGTGCCCGTCACAGGAAACGGATAAGCATCATCACGATCCCGGCCATCGACACCAGATAGGCCAGCGACCGCACATAGCGGACGCCGAGGATATAGAGCGGCACATAGGCGACCCGCGCGAGGAACCACACCCACGCGCCGGTCGCCGCGATCCCGCCGCTCCTGCCCGTGATGGCCAGGCCCAGCACCAGCGCGATGAAGACGGGCCAGGTCTCGCGAAAATTGGCCGACGCCCGCTCGGCGCGGCCCGCATAGCGCCCGAGCGGCGCGGGCGTGCCATCGCGCGGGCCTGCGTTCCAGCCCAGCCCCCGGTCCAGCGTCGCCATCTGCGATTGCAGCGCGATATGGACGAACAGCAGGATGATCGACCAGCCGAGGATGGTCAGTTCGGTCGTCATATCCCCATGTCCTTACCCGTTACGGCGCCACCCCGGCGAAGGCCGGGGTCCAGACGCCAGCGGTCCGAGGCGCGCCACGGGGTCTCCAACGCAGAACGTCGCAACTGGACCCCGGCCTTCGCCGGGGTGGGCTAGAAAAAGCGCCGGGTGCCTCCCATCCCCGTTCAGCCTGAGCGTAGTCGAAGGCCAAGGGAAAACCATTCACATCACGGTTGGCAGATGAGCAGCGTGGCCTCCGACTTCGCTCAGGCTTAACGGCTGTTGGGTTGTTGCCTTTATGTATACGGAGCAAAGTCGAAGGCCACGCCCGCACACCCGTTGCACCACCCCGGCAAACCTGCTTCCTTAGGGGCCATGAAATACCCCTATTTGCTGGCGGCCATCGCGCTCGTCGCGCCCGCCCCGCTGTTCGCCCAGGCGCTGACCCCGGCGGAAACCCAGAAGATCGACGCGCTGGTCAGCAAGACCCTGGCGGATACCGGCGTCCCCTCCGCCTCGATCGCGGTGGTGCGCGACGGCAAGATCGTCCTCGCCAAGGCCTATGGCAAACAGTTCGAGGGACAGACGGGCCCGGCGGACCCGAAGCTGCCCTATCAGATCGCCTCGGTATCCAAGCAATTCACCGCCGCCGCGATCCTGCTGCTGGCCGATGAGGGCAAGCTGTCGCTCGACGACACGGTGTCGAAATACGTCCCCGGCATCACCGACGGCGACAAGATCACCATCCGCCAGCTGCTCAGCCACACCTCCGGCCTGCGCGATTACTGGCCGCAGGATTACAGCTTCAAAGCAATGGCGACGCCGACCACGCCACAGGGGATCGTCGACCGCTGGGCCAAGGCGCCGCTCGATTTCGCGCCGGGCATCCAGTGGCAATATTCTAATACCGGCTATGTCGTGGCGGGCATGATCGTCGAGAAGGTGTCGGGCCAGACCCTGCTCGACTTCCTCCAGACCCATGTCTTCAAGCCGCTCGGCATCCGCGCGCTCGATCAGGACAAGGCGGTCGGCCCCGGCTTCCCGCAAGGCTATCTCCGCCACGCGCTCGGCCCCGTCCGCGTCGAGACGCCCGCGGCCTCGGGCTGGCTCTATGCGGCGGGCGAGCTGTCCATGTCGCCGCAGGACCTGGCCAAATGGGACGTCGCCCGGATGAACCGCACGCTGCTGCCGCCCAAGGACTGGGCGGAACAGGAGACGCCGGTCAAGCTGACCGACGGGTCCAGCACCAATTACGGGCTGGGCGTCGGTGTCGGCAGCGCCAATGGCCGCCGCTTCATCGAACATAGCGGCGAGGCGGTCGGCTTCCTGACCGAGAATATCGTCTATCCCGACGACAAGGCCGCCGTGGTCGTCGCGGTCAACGCCTGGTTCGCCGACGCCCAGAGCCGCATCGCCAACGGCATTTCGCAGATCATCCTGCCCGCCCCCCAGGCCAGTGCCGAGGATACCGCAGCACTCGACCGGACCAGGAACGTCTATGCGCAGCTCCAGGCGGGTAAGCTCGACCGGGCGCTGCTGACCGAGGATGCGGCCTATTATTTCACGCCGGCGACCATCGCCGACTACCAGGCCAGCCTGTCGCCGCTGGGTGCGCCGACCAAGATCGAGCAGGCGGGCCGCACGCGGCTGCGCGGCGGGTTCGTCAACCGGTCCTACCGCGTGACCTATCCCGGCCGTACCTTGCGGATCAGCACCTATGCCGAGCCGGGTCCAAACGGTCGTATCGAACAATTTCTGGTGAGCCCCGCCGAATGATGGACTTTGCCCCCCTGCTCCAGCCCGATCGTGGCCAACCTGCCCGGACGATCACGCTGTTGCCGCCCGAGACCTTCGACGGCTGGCTGACCCGCCAGTCGGTCGCGACCCGTGCGCTGGCGACGGCCCAGCGTTTCGCCGCCAAGCCGAACACCCATATGCTGATCCCCGACGGCGACGGGATCGTCGTGGTCGCGGGGGCGGCCGATGCGACGTCACCCTGGGCACTGGCCAAGCTGGCCGAGTCGCTGCCCGAGGGGACCTATCGCCTCGACGGGGCGGAGGTCGGTGCGAATGCGCTGGGCTGGCTGCTCGGCCAATATCGCTTCACCCGCTATCGCAAGGCCGAGGATAGCGCGCCGCGCGTCCTCCTGACCCGCGACGTCGCGCACCGGGACGAGGTGATCCGCCTCGCCGCCGCGACCGCCCAGGTCCGCGATCTGGTCAATACCGGGGCGGGCGATCTGGGCCCCGCCGAACTGGAAGCCGAAGCGCAGATATTGGCGCGCGCCCATCATGCCGAAATCGTGGTGACGAGCGGCGATGCCCTGGCCCGCGACTATCCGATGATCCACGCGGTCGGCCAGGCCGCGACGCGTGAGCGCGCGCCCCGCCTGATCGAGCTGCATTGGGGCGACCCCGGCCATCCGCGCATCGCCATCGTCGGCAAGGGCGTGTGCTTCGACACGGGCGGGCTCGACATCAAGCCCTCGGCAGGTATGCGGCTGATGAAGAAGGATATGGGCGGCGCGGCCCATGCACTGGCGCTGGCCGGGCTGGTCATGGCGGCGAAGCTGCCCGTCCGGCTGCACCTGCTGATCCCGGCGGTCGAGAATGCCATATCGGGCGCGGCCTTCCGCCCCGGCGACGTACTGAAGACCCGGAAGGGCCTGACGGTCGAGAACACCAATACCGACGCCGAAGGCCGGTTGATCCTGGGCGACGCGCTGACCCGCGCGGGCGAGGAAAAGCCCGAGCTGATCCTCGATTTCGCGACGCTGACGGGCGCGGCGCGCGTGGCACTCGGCCCCGATCTGCCACCGCTGTTCACCGATGACGAGGCGCTGGCCGCCGAGCTGCTGGCGGCGGGCGTGGCGGAGGACGATCCCGTCTGGCGGCTGCCGCTATGGGACGGCTATGACGACATGCTGAAGTCCGACATCGCGGACATGGTCAACGCACCCGATGGCGGCTTTGCTGGCGCGATCACGGCGGCGCTGTTCCTGCGGCGCTTCGTGCCGAAGGACACGACCTGGGCGCATCTCGACGTGTTCGCCTGGCGGCCATCGGGTAAGCCGGGGCGACCCAAGGGAGGCGACGCCTATGCGCTGCGCGCGGCGTACCGGGTGTTGAAGGGGCGGTATTCGGGGGTTTGAGGCGAAGATTGCAGCGTGCGCTTCGACTTCGCTCAGCGTGAACGGCTGTTGGGTATAAGTCCAAACCCCCGTTCAGCCTGAGCACAGTCGAAGGCCGCGCCCCACCCTCACCCGGAAATCACAACCCCGCCGCCGCCTCGATGATCGGCACGAACTTCGCCGCCGTCAGGCTCGCCCCACCGACCAGCGCGCCGTCGACATTCTCGACGGCCAGCAAGGTCGCCGCATTATCGCCCGTGACCGAACCACCATACAGGATCCGCACCCCGTCCGCCGCATCGCCGATCAGCATCCGCAGCTTGGCGCGCGCGATGGCATGGATGCTGGCGATCTCGTCCACCGTCGGGGTCCGCCCGGTGCCGATCGCCCAGCGCGGTTCATAGGCCAGGGTGAACCAGCTGCCATCCGCATTGTCGGGCACCGACTTTTCGATCTGCGCCTGCACGACCCGTTCGGCACGGCCCGCGTTGCGCTCGGCCTCGGTCTCGCCGCAGCACAGGATGACGTTCAGCCCGTTGCGACGCGCCGCCGCCGCCTTGGCCCAGGCGTCCTGGCTCGTCTCGCCCTGGTCGGCGCGGCGCTCCGAATGGCCGACGATGGTGAAGCGCGCGCCCGCCTCGCGCACCATGGCGGCGGAGACGCAGCCCGTATGCGCGCCCGAATCGCTTTCGTGCACATCCTCTGCCCCGATCGCCAGGCCCGGCACCCGCTCGGCGGCGGGCGCGATCAACGTGAAGGGCACCGCCATCGCGACATCGACCCCCGGCGCCGCCTCCGCCGCCGCAGCGATCGCATCCAGTTCGACCAAAGCGGCGCGCGAGCCGTTCATCTTCCAGTTGCCCGCCACCAATTTGCGCCGTGCCATATCAGGCTCCCGATTTGAGTCGTCTGTTATACGTGTTCAACACCGATAGCGGATCGTGGGTTTCGCACAAGCTTGATGCCGAGCCGCCTCGCCCCTAAAGCACGTTCCGATTTTATTCCTTGCCGATCGGTCGTCCATGCTCAGCTTCTTCCGCCGGATCATCAATTCCAAGGCCGGCGTCGTCTTGACCGTCATCATCGTCGGCGTGTTCGCCGTCGCTTTCGGCGCCAGCGACGTTTCCAATATCATGGGCATGCCGGTCGGCCAGAACGGCGCGCAGGTCGCCAAGGTCGGCGATGCCAAGATCACCGCGAACGATCTGCGCAGCGCCGCGCAGAGCGAAGTCGATGCCTATCGCCAGGAACAGCCCACGCTCGACATGGCGCAGTTCATCGCCGGCGGCGGGTTCGAGGGCACGCTGAAGCGCGAGATCACCGGTCTGGCGCTCGAACAGTTCGGCAAGCAACAGGGCATGGTGGTCTCGCGTCGCCTGATCGATGGCCAGATCGCCTCGATCCCGACATTTCGCGGTCTCAATGGCCAGTTCGACCCGGCGCTTTACCAGCGTTTCCTGGCCCAGCGGAAGATGACCGACGCGCAGGTCCGCACCGACCTGACCCGCACGGCCTATGCGCAGCAGCTGACCCTGCCGAACAGCGATGCGTCGCAGCTCGCGATGCAGATGGCCCTTCCCTATGCCTCGCTGCTTCTGGAAAAGCGGCAGGGCGAGGTCGGCTATATCCCGACCCGCCTCGTGCCCGCCGGTCCCGCGCCGACGGATGCGGACCTCCAGGCCTTCTACACCCGCAATGTCCAGCGCTACACGCTGCCCGAGCGCCGGGTCATCCGCTACGCGCTGGTCAGTCCCGCGACGGTCGCCGCCCAGTCGACGCCCGGCGAGGCGGAGATCGCCCGCTACTACCAGACCAACCAGTCGCGTTATGCCGCGACTCAGAAGCGTGACGTGACCCAGGTCATCATCGCCGACCAGGCGGGGGCCAACGCCCTGGCCGCCAAGGCGAAGGGCGGCACCTCGCTGGCCGACGCCGCGCGCGCCGCCGGGCTGGAGGCTTCGGTCCTGAAGGGCCTCGACAAGGCCGCCTATGCCGCGCAGGGCTCGGCCGCTGTCGCCGATGCCGTGTTCGGTGCGGCGCAAGGCGCGGTCGTCGGCCCGGTGCGTGGCCCCCTCGGCTTTGTCGTCGCCAAGGTCGATGCGATCACCCAGGTCCCCGGCAAGTCGCTGGCCCAGGCCCGCCCCGAGATCGTCGCCGAGCTGACCAAGCAGAAGCAGGCCGCAGCGCTGGGCGATACGCGCAACACGATCGAGGACTCGCTGTCGGGCAATGCGACCTTCGACGAGGTCGTGGCCGACCGCAAGCTGCAGGCGCAGGCGACCCCGGCCGTGACCGCCCAAGGGATCGCGCCCGACGCCCCCGCCTTCCAGGCGACGCCGGAACAGCGCGCGATGATCACCGCCGCCTTCACCGCCCAAGAGGGCGACGCGCCGCAGATCGTACCGATCGGCCAGGACGGCAGCTTCGCCGTCGTCGGTGTCGGCCAGGTCCAGCGTTCCGCCCCCCGTCCGCTGGCGCAGGTCCGTCAGCAGGTGGTCGCCGACCTGACCGCCGATCGCGCCCGTGCCGCCGCCCGCAAGCTGGCCAATGCCGTGCTCGCCAAGGTGAATAAGGGCATGTCGATGGCGCAGGCGCTGAAGGAAACCGGGCTGGCGGTGCCGCCGGTCCGCCCGATCACCGCGTCGCGTCGCGACCTGGCCGCCGCACAGAACACGCCCGCCGCCGCCCCTCTCGCGCTGCTCTTCTCGATGCCGCAGGGCAAGGCCCGGACGCTGGAGGCGCCGCAGAACGAAGGCTGGTACATCCTGCGCACGGTCAAGATCGAAGCGGGCGACGCGACCGGCAACACCGCCGCGATCGCCGCCGCACGTGGCGATATCGGACGCCTGCTCGGCCGCGAATATGTCGCGCAATTCGCCCGTGCAGTGCGCGACAGCGTCGGCGTGAAGACCGATCCCAAGGCGGTCGCCAAGGTCCGTTCGGAGTTGCTGAACAATGGCGCCAACTGAGGCTGACCGGCTGGCGAACGGCCAGCCGCTCCTCATCTGGCGGCGGCAGATCGCCGACACCGAGACACCGGTCGCCGCCGCGCTGAAGCTGATCGAGCCCGGGCGCGGCGACTTCCTGCTCGAATCGGTCGAGGGCGGCGCGACGCGCGGGCGGTACAGCCTGATCGGTCTGGCGCCCGACCTGGTGTTCCGGGCCGAGGGGCATGAAGCGGCGATCAACCGCCACTGGGCGACCAATCGCGACGCTTTCGAGGCTTGCGCCGCGCCGACGCTGGAGGCGTTGCGCCAGCTGGTCGCCGAGTGCCGGGCCGAAGTCCCCGAAGGGCTGCCCGCCGCACTCGCCTGTCTGGTCGGCTATTTCGGCTATGAGACGGTGGGGCTGGTCGAAGCGCTGCCCCAGCCCGACGTCGATCCGCTCGGCCTGCCCGACATGATCTTCGTGCGGCCGACCGTGATCCTGGTCTTCGATCGGCTGGCCGACGCGCTCTATCTCGTCGCGCCGGTCTGGCCCAATGCCGCGCGCGATCCGGCGCGGATGATCGCGGATGCCCAGGAGCGACTGGACGCCACTGCCGCGCGGCTGGCAACGGCGACGCTGCCTGCACCCGTACGGGCCGACTTGCCCGAACCGGCCTATCAGCCTGCCCTCGCCCCCGGCCGCTATGGCGAGATGGTCGCGCGAGCCAAGGACTATATCGTCGCGGGCGATATCTTTCAGGTCGTGTTGGCGCAGCGTTTCTCCGCGCCCTTCGCCCTGCCGCCGTTCGAGCTGTATCGCAGCCTGCGGCGGATCAATCCTTCGCCCTTCCTCTATCATCTCGACCTGCCGGGCTTTGCGCTGATCGGGTCGAGTCCGGAAATCCTGGTCCGGGTCCGCAATGGCGAGGTTACGATCCGCCCCATCGCGGGCACCAGGCCACGCGGCAAGACGCAGACGGAGGACACCGCGAACCGGGACAGCCTGCTCGCCGATCCGAAGGAACGCGCCGAGCATCTGATGCTCCTCGACCTCGGCCGCAACGATGTCGGCCGGGCGGCCTCGGCGGGCAGCGTGCGGGTGACCGACAGCTATACGGTCGAATTCTACAGCCACGTCATGCACATCGTGTCCAACGTCGTCGGCCATCTGGCCGAGGACAAGGATGCGCTGGACGCCCTGTTCGCGGGCTTTCCGGCGGGCACGGTCAGCGGCGCGCCCAAGGTTCGCGCCTGCCAGATCATCGCCGAGCTGGAGCCGGAACGGCGCGGCGCCTATGCGGGCGGTGTCGGCTATTTCTCGCCCGACGGGTCGATGGACTCGTGCATCGTGCTGCGTACCGCCGTGGTCAAGGATGGCACCATCCATGTCCAGGCGGGCGCTGGCATCGTCGCGGACAGCGATCCGGCCTATGAACAGCGCGAGTGCGAAGCGAAGGCGGGCGCGATGCTCGCAGCAGCGCGTGACGCGGTGGCACGGGCGGGCGAAGGCGGCTTCGGGCAGTAAGTCGTAGCAGCCGACAATCGTCAACGCGCTCCCCGGTGAAGGCCGGGGTCCAGTTTCTAGTCGGCGTGAGGCGTGCAGAACGTCGCGTGGGAGGCCCATTCCACCGGTTTGCGACCGAGCATTATCTCAAATGTCAGAACAACTGGACCCCGGCCTTCGCCGGGGAACAGCTTTTAAAACATAGCGGTCGACCACCCTGACCGGATCTTACTGCCCATCATCCGCCGGCGGGGTCGCCTCAGCCCTACGCGCCTTGCGATCGGCGGCATATTGCTGGTTCCACTGGATGCTGCATCCGCTCTGGCCGCCCGTGCCGACCGGCGAGCAGGTATCCGGGATGCCGCCCGCCACGCGACCGACCTGGTCCATCGTCGCGGCGCGATTGACCCAGCTCTGGTTCTGCGCGGGGATCGGCTTGTCGTTCCGCAGCGCCTTGGGGATGCGATAGGGCTCGTCGTCGCGGCCGCAGACCACGACCTCGTCCGCCGTGCTCTCGGGGCATTTCTGATCGCCGGTCAGCGTGACCTGCCGCACCCGCTTGGGGGGCTGGCCGCTCTCGGCCTGCGGGTTGTTCGGCGATTGCTGGGCGAATGCCGTGGCCGGGCTCAGCAACAGGGCAGCGATCAGGGCGGCACGAACCATGGCGACGAAACTCCTTTGGGACACTCAACGTCTTACGTGGCGCATGGCTCCACGCTGAACAGTTCGCCCTAACGGCGCCATTCCGGCAAAATTGCGGCGATGTGTCGCGCGCCCGGCCATCCGGACATGCCCGATCCTTCGGACCTATGCGTCAAGCAGGCGTTGCACCGCCCGTACGATCGGCTATGGCGGGGGCATGATCCTGGTCGTCGACAATTACGACAGCTTCACCTGGAACCTCGTCCATTATCTTCAGGAATTGGGCAGCGAGGTAGAGGTGGTCCGCAACGACGCGATCTCGGCGGGCCAAGCGCTCTCGTCGGGGGCGCAAGCCTTTCTCATCTCCCCCGGCCCCTGCACGCCGACCGAGGCGGGCGTCAGCCTGGACCTGGTCGCGGCCGCCGCCGAGGCCGGCCGTCCGCTGCTGGGCGTGTGCCTGGGCCATCAGGCGATCGGCCAGCATTTCGGCGGGCTGGTCCAGCGCGGCGGGCTGATGCACGGCAAGACCTCGCCGGTGCATCATGACGGCACCGGCCTGTTCCGCGGGCTGCCTTCGCCCTTCACCGCGACGCGCTATCACTCGCTGATCGTCAACGACGTGCCCGACAGCCTGGTGGTCAACGCGCGCGCCGAGGACGGCACGGTGATGGGCTTCCGCCACGCCACGCTGCCCATCCACGGTGTGCAGTTCCATCCCGAAAGCATCGCCACCGAATATGGCCATGCGATGCTCGCCAATTTCCTGCGTGAGGCGGGCGTGGCGCACGACCTGCCCGAGCGGCTTCGCCCGCCGGTCGAGAGCGCGGCGTGACCACCCTCGCCCTGCTGCCCGATCCCGCCAGCCCGCTATCGCGCGAAACCGCTTATGCCGCCTTTGCGGACATTCTGGACGCGCGGGCGGATGACGAGGCCGTAGCGACCTTCCTGATCGCGCTGGCCGAGCGCGGCGAAACCTCGATCGAGATCGCCGAGGCGGCCCGCGCCATGCGCGAACGCGTGATCCCGATCGAAGCGCCTCGGGGCACCATCGACGTCTGCGGCACCGGCGGCGACGGGCATCACACGCTGAACGTCTCGACCGCCGTGTCGCTGGTCGTCGCCGCACTCGGCGTGCCGGTCGCCAAGCATGGCAACCGGGCCGCCTCGTCCAAGGCGGGCGCGGCGGACACGCTGGAGGTGCTCGGCCTCGACATGGAGCGTGCCGGACAGGTGGCGCAGGCGAGCCTGACCGATATCGGCATCGCCTTCCTCTTTGCCGCCAATCATCACCCGGCCATGGCGCGGATCACCCCGATCCGGCGGCGCATCGGGCGGCGGACGATTTTCAACCTGATGGGTCCCCTGGCCAATCCGGCGCATGTCGGGCGTCAGCTGATCGGCATCGCCCGCCCCGATTATGCATCGGTCTATGCCGAGGCCCTAGAACAGCTGGGTGCCGAGGCGGCGCTGGTCGTGTCGGGCGAGGAAGGGCTGGACGAGCTGTCGGGCGCAGGCCCCAGCATCGCGGTTTCGGTCGGCGCCATCGCCGCGCCCGCGACGATCACCCCGGAGGATGCGGGACTGCCCCGTCATCCCATCACCGCCATTCGCGGCGGCGACGCCCGGCACAATGCCGAGGCGCTTCGCCGCCTTCTCGCCGGAGAGCCAGGCGCCTATCGCGACGCGGTTCTCCTCAACGCCGCCGCCGCCCTGCTCGTCGCCGGGCATAGCGTCGATCTGCGCGAGGGCGCGGTCGCCGCCGCCCGCGCGATCGACACGGGCGGGGCCGCGGCGCTTCTCGATCAATGGATTGCCTACCGATGACGATGCTCGACCGCATCCTGGAAACCAAGCGCGCCGATGTCGCCGCGCGCAAGGCGACGATGTCGCTGTCCGATCTGGACGCCAAGATCGCGACCGTCTCGGCCCCACGCGGCTTCCGTGCCGCGCTCGACGCCAAGACCGGCCATGCACTGATCGCCGAGGTCAAGAAGGCCAGCCCGTCCAAGGGCCTGATCCGTGAGGATTTCGATCCCCCCGCCCATGCCCGCGCCTATGAGGCCGGAGGGGCCGCCTGCCTGTCGGTGCTGACCGACGAGCGCTGGTTCCAGGGGGCCGATATTTTCCTCGAGCAAGCACGCAATGCCGTGTCGATCCCGGTCCTGCGCAAGGACTTCATGGTCGACCCCTGGCAGGTGCACGAGTCGCGCGCCCTAGGGGCCGACGCCATCCTGATCATCGTCGCCGCGCTGGACGATACCCAGATGCAGGAGATCGAGGCCGCCGCGATCGAATGCGGCATGGACGCGCTGGTCGAGGTCCATGACGCCGGCGAGATGGAGCGCGCCGCCCGGCTGAAGTCGCGACTGATCGGGGTGAACAACCGCGATCTCAGGGACTTCACGGTCGATTTCCAGCGGACCTACGAACTGGTCGGACGTGCCCCCGCCGGGTGTACCTTCGTCGCCGAGAGTGGTTTGACGACGCGGCAAGATCTGGACGCGATGACCGCACACGGAATCCACTGCTTCCTGATCGGCGAAGCGCTGATGCGGCAAAAGGATGTCGAGGCGGCGACCCGCGCGCTGATCGGATGAGCGGGCTCACCCATCTGGATGCAGAAGGCTCGGCGCGGATGGTCGATGTCGGAGCCAAGGCCGTGACCGCCCGTCAGGCGATCGCCCAGGGCCGCATCACCATGTCGCCGCAAGCCGCCGCCGCGATCCGCGCAGGCAGCGTGCAGAAGGGCGATGTTCTGGCGGTGGCGCGCGTCGCCGGGATCATGGCCGCCAAGAAGACGAGCGAGCTGATCCCGCTTTGCCACCCCCTGCCCTTGAGCAAGGTCGAGATCGACCTGGCGCTGGACGATGAAGGTGTGACCGCGACCGCGACAGCCGCCACCGCGGGTCAGACCGGCGTAGAGATGGAGGCGCTGACCGCCGTGTCGGTGACGCTGCTGACCGTCTACGACATGGCAAAGGCGCTCGATAAGCGCATGGCGATCGGCGATATTCGCCTGATCGCCAAGACCGGTGGCAAGTCGGGCGACTGGCACGCCTGACGGAACGGACCGACTGCCCAGGCGTCCTCTACGGCCTATAGGAGCGAGCATCATTCTCTTACCCGTCCCCGAAGCCCAGGCCCGCCTGATCGCGCTGACCACCGAGCGCCCCGCCATCGACGTACCGCTTCGCGAGGCGGCGGGACGCTGGGCGGCGCGCGACATCCCTGCGCTACGGACCCAGCCTGCCAGCGACCTGTCGGCGATGGACGGCTATGCGATCCGGTTTGAGGACATGCCCGGCCCCTGGACCGTGATCGGCGAGAGCGCAGCGGGACGGCCTTTCCCCGACACGATCGGCCCCGGTCAGGCGACGCGTATCTTCACCGGTGCCGCCCTGCCCCCCGGCGCCGACACGGTCTTGATCCAGGAGGAGGCCGGACGGGACGGCGCGGCCTTGCACCTGACCGGCGAAGGCCCCGCGCATAGGGGCCGCAATGTGCGTCGGCGGGGTCTGGATTTCGAGGAAGGCGCGATGCTGATCGCCGCCGGGCAACGTCTGACCCCGGCGCGGATCGCAGTCGCAGCGACCGGCGGCCATGGCCGCCTGCCCGTTCGGCCGCGCGTCCGGGTCGCCATTGCCGCCACTGGAGACGAGCTGGTGCCACCGGGATCGGGCGATCCCTCCGCTCTCCCTGAGTCGAATGGCGTCATGCTCGCCGCCATGCTCGCCGATTTGCCGGTCGACATCATCGACCTGGGCATCCTGCCGGATGATCTAAACGCGTTGCGCGACGCCTTTGCCGGGGTGCGGGCCGATCTTCTCGTCACCACCGGCGGAGCCTCGGTCGGCGACCATGATCTGGTCCAGCCCGCGCTGAAGGCGGCGGGTGGGAGTGTCGATTTCTGGCGGATCGCGCTGCGCCCCGGCAAGCCGATGATGGCGGGCCGGCTGGGCGAGACGGCGGTGCTCAGCCTGCCGGGCAATCCCGTCTCGGCCTTCGTCACCGCGACCCTGTTCGTTCGGCCGCTGATCGCGCATCTGTCGGGCGCCGCCGATCCCTTCCCGACCCCCATCCCCGCCATCCTGGGCGAGGATCTGCCCGCCAACGGCCCGCGTATCGATTACCTCCGCGCTGCGATGATCGACGGACGGGTCCATGCGGCGGCCATTCAGGACAGCTCGATGCTGCTGACCTTGGCGCGCTCCACCTGCCTGGTCATCCGCCCGCCCCACGTCCCGGCGGCACGGGCGGGCGACTCGGCGGAAATCCTGATGCTCGCTTGACGCAAGCCAATACGTTCCATATAAGTTCCACGTCTGTTCTGGACGGAGGATCGCGATGCTCACCGCAAAGCAGCATGAGCTTGTCTGCTTCATCAATGACCGTTTGAAGGAAACCGGCGTCTCGCCCTCCTTCGAGGAGATGAAGGAGGCGCTGGATCTCAAGTCCAAATCGGGTGTCCACCGCCTGATCTCCGCGCTGGAGGAACGCCACTTCATCCGCCGCCTGCCCAACCGCGCCCGCGCGCTGGAGGTGCTGCGGATGCCGGACCGCCCCGAAAAGCCCGTGGCAGCGGCGCCAGCGGCCAATGTCCGCACGCCCGCCACGAAGCCGATCGCCGAGCCCGCCAACGACGTGGTCGAAATCCCGTTGCATGGCCGCATCGCCGCCGGCGTGCCGATCGAGGCGTTCGAGAGCAGCTCGACCCTGGCCGTCCCCGCCGCGCTGCTCGGCTCGGGCGAACATTATGCGCTGGAAGTATCGGGCGACTCGATGGTCGAGGCGGGCATCCTCGACGGCGACTATGCGCTGATCCGCCGCACCGACGTGGCGCGCGATGGCCAGATCGTCGTGGCGCTGATCGACGATAGCGAGGCGACGCTCAAATATTTCCGCCGCGAGGGCTCGATGGTCCGTCTCGACCCCGCCAATCGCGCCTATGATCCGCAGCGTTATTCCCCGGCGCAGGTCCGGGTCCAGGGGAAGCTGTCGGGCATCCTTCGCCGTTACGATTGAGGAAAAGGGCGAGGCGTAGGGCGGACGAACCATGCCTTGTCCGATAGGTTGATGATGCTGCTCGGCTGTCAGACTGGCCGAAAGGCGCTCCGCCGGGGCTCGCGTCTTTCCTCTCCTGCGAGGAGATCGCTGCAGGAGACGCGACACCCTCCTGGCAAAGGCCGGGGCTTAGATTGTTAAACGCTGATAAGCCATCCTGATCGTCCGGCATTTGGCCCCCGGCTTCCGCGGAGTTAAAGGCGGAAATGGGCCTTTCGGAACGATGGCCTACAATAGGAACAGGCCGGGGATCGGACGGAGCGCCGGACCGTCGATTGACCAACGCCATGCTCGCGATCGGGCGCAATTTGCGAGTTCATTCCATGCATGGACGGCCCAATTCGCAAGGCTCGATCGTCCTTCGACCACAGGCGACGTTGCACCAAAGCAGTAAGGTCGGGCCGCTCTGCCAATATCGGTTGTAAGGGACGCCTGGGTCTGATTGAGCCAGGCTGGACCGCAGGAGTGCTGCCCCACGCCACCGGATCAGAACTCCAGGCCGTCACGCTTAACGCCCCGATCCTCTTTCCCCACGATCCAAGGATGCCGATCGTCCGGCTGTTGCACCATCCGCACCGATGGCGGGTCGAGCCGGATCGAAACGCCACCCGTCCGGCGTAACGTCGATACATCGAGCTTTAGCCAGTGCGGGCGACAGGCCTGGGGCAAGCGTCGGTCGGCGATCACGATATCCACCCGTCCGCACAGCGTCACCAACGTCGCCCAGGGCACCGGATAGCCGCTGCGCGTCGCGGCGATCCGCCATGTCCGGCCGCCTCGTCTCAGCGCGGCGACGCACATATCCTGCCCGCACCGCGCTTCCCGCTGATCGACCAGGGCCAGCGGTTCGGTATCGCTGCCGCCCAGTTCGGCCAGCGTGGTGCGCATATAGTCCCCGGCCCGTTCGCGCAGCAACGCCAGTCCCCTGTCCGTCGCGATCGCGGCGTGACGGCCATCCCCGGTCACGATCAAGTCGGGGGCGGGCGCGACTAGCATCACCGTCACGCCCAGCGCCAGCAGCGGCGCCCCCAGCCACCGCCATCCGGTCCGCCAGAGCGCGATCCACAGACCACCCGCGACCGCCATGCCAAAGGCCCAGACCGGCGCCACCGGAAGCGCCACGACCGAGCCCGGCATTGCCGAGACCCACCGCGCCAGGGCGAGCAGCAACCCCAGCGCTTTGCCGAGCAGCCACCAGAACGGACCACCCCAGCCCAGCGGCTCGAGGAGCAGCGCGATCATCTCCAGCGGCATCGCGACGAAGGTGGTCCACGGGATGGCGACGATGTTCGCAAACGCCCCGTAAAGCCCGGCCTTGTGAAAATGATAGACCGCAATCGGCATCAGCGCAGCTTCCACCACCACACCCGTCGCCAGCAGCGCGCCCAGATGCCGGACCGCCGACCAGCGCCAGTCGGGATGCGGCCCCAGCCAGCGCCCGAGCGCGGGATGCTCGTGCAAGGCGACGATCGCGGTGATCGCCGCGAAGGACAGTTGGAAGCTCGCCCCCACCAAGGCCTCTGGCCGAAAGACCAGGACGATCAGCGCGCCCGCCGCGACCAGGCGCAGGGTCATCGCCTCCCGCCCCAGGGCCAGCGCGGCGAGCACCAGCATCGCCGCGACGCAGGACCGGATGGTCGGCACCTCCGCCCCCGTAAGCCAGGTATAGCCGATCGCCGCCAGCGCCCCCGCCGCCGCGCCGACCAGCGGCAAACGGACGCGCAGCGCCAGCCAGGGCCAGAGCGCCAACAGCCTTATGGTCAACACCATCACGATACCGACGACCGCGGTGATATGCAGCCCGCTGACCGACAGGAGATGCGCCAGCCCCGCGCGTCGCATCGCCTCGGCATCATCCTGGCCGATCGCCCCGACATCCCCGGTCGCCAGCGCCGCCGCGATCCCGCCCTCGCTGCCCGCCAGCCTGTCGGTGATTCGCTGCGACAGGCGTTGCCGCAGCCCTTGCCCATGCGCCGCCGGTCGCAGGATGCGCACCGGTGCAAAGCCCCGCCCGGTCGCCCCGATCGCCTGAAACCAAGCCGCCCGGGCGAAATCATAGCCGCCCGGCGCGACGGGCGGTGCCGGCGGCATCAACCGCGCCCGCAACCGTACCCAGGCGCCCGGCCCCAGCTCGGGTGACGCATCCCCCTCCGCCAGCGATACCCGGATACGCGGAGGCAGAGCGATGCCGCGCCCCTGTCCGTCACGGGCTTGCCCCGGCCGCAGCATCAGTCGGACGATCTGTCGCGCCGCCAGGCGATCGACCGCTTCGACCTCGGCCACCATCTCGGCCATCACCGGGCGGGCCAGGACGGGTGCCCGAACCGACTCGGCGCGCGCCCAGGCGATCAGCAATCCCGCCAGCATGAGCAATGCGGCCATAAATACCGATCGCGCCACCCGGCCGCCGCCGGTCCATGTCGCCGCCGCCAGCCCGATCCCCGCGACCAGCAGCGCCATCGCGACCCAGCTTCTGGGATCGGGCAGCACGAACCAGCCCGCAACCCCGGCGCCCAGCATCACCGGTGCCCAGAGCGCGAGCTGGTCGCGCTCGGCCTCCGCCCGGTTCTCCAGCCAGTTCCTCATCAAGATGAGGCGCGGCATTTGGCGGCGGGGACGCTTGATGCTAGGGGCTGCGGCGGCTGAATAGGCCATCGAAATTCATGATTGGGAGTATGCGCGGTTGAGCGCAACAGATGATATCGCCACCGGGTCGACCGCCACGCCAGTGGTGACCCGCTTCGCGCCCTCGCCGACCGGTTTCCTCCATATCGGCGGCGCGCGCACCGCGCTGTTCAACTGGCTGTTCGCCAAGGCGAATGGCGGCAAGTTCCTGCTGCGCATCGAGGATACCGACCGCGTTCGCTCGACCCAGCCCGCGATCGACGCGATCCTGAACGGGATGCGCTGGCTGGGTCTGGACTGGGACGGCGATGCCGTGTTCCAGTTCGCCCGTGCCGATCGCCATGCCGAGGTAGCGCATGAGATGATCGCCAAGGGCCACGCCTATCGCTGCTATATGACGCAAGGTGAGATCGCCGCGCAGCGCGAGGCTGCGCAGGCCGCCAAGCAGCCCTTGCGTATCCGCTCGCCCTGGCGCGACGCCGATCCTGCCACCGCGCCGGAAGGCCAGCCCTTCGTCGTCCGCCTCCGCGCCCCGCGCGAAGGTGCGGTGACGATCGAGGACCGGGTACAGGGCAGCGTCACCGTGCAGAATGCCGAGCTGGACGATCTGGTCCTGCTCCGCTCGGACGGTACGCCGACCTATATGCTGGCGGTGGTGGTCGACGACCATGACATGGGCGTGACCCATGTGATCCGCGGCGACGATCACCTCAACAACGCCTTCCGCCAGCTGCCGATCTACAAGGCGATGGGCTGGGCCGAACCCACTTACGCGCATATCCCGCTGATCCACGGATCGGACGGCGCCAAGCTGTCCAAGCGCCACGGCGCGGTCGGGATCGAGGCGTATCGCGACGAGATGGGCATCCTGCCCGAAGCGCTCGACAACTATCTGCTCCGTCTGGGCTGGGGCCACGGCGATGCCGAAATCATTTCGCGCGAGGATGCGGTGAAGTGGTTCGACCTCGCCGCCGTCGGCAAGGCGCCGTCGCGGTTCGACCTCAAGAAGCTCGAAAACCTCAACGGCCATTATATCCGCGAGGCCGATGACGCGCGGCTTGCCGATCTGGTCGCCAAGCGGATGGGTGTCGAGGACACCGCGCTGCTGACCGCCGCCATGCCCTCGCTGAAGCCGCGTGCCGCCAATCTGAATGAATTGGCCGAAGGCGCGCGTTTCCTTTTTGCGACCCGTCCATTGAGCCTGGACGACGCCGCCACCGGCCTGCTCGACGAAAAGGCACGGGGCATTCTCTTTTCCGTTCACACCGCGCTTGACGCGGTGCACAACTGGGATACGGAGCTTTTGGAAGACGCGGTACGCAAGGTGGCCGAAGCCGAGGGCGTGAAACTCGGCCAGGTTGCCCAGCCACTCCGCGCCGCCTTGACCGGACGCAAGACGTCCCCGGGGATCTTCGACGTGCTCAGCCTGCTGGGTCGCGAGGAAAGCCTGGGGCGGATCGCGGACCAGATGACCGCAGATAGGAAGGATCATTGAGTATGAGCGACACCGCGAAATTCGAAATCGGCGGCAAGGGCTTTGACTATCCGGTCATGTCGGGCTCGATCGGCCCGGACGTGGTCGACATCCGCAAGCTCTATGCGCAGACGGGTGCCTTCACCTATGATCCCGGCTTCACCTCGACGGCATCGTGCCGGTCGGAGCTGACCTATATCGACGGCGATCAGGGCGTGCTGCTTCACCGCGGCTATCCGATCGGCGAGCTGGCCGAGCAGTCGAGCTTCATGGAGGTCGCGTACCTCCTGCTGAACGGCGAACTGCCCAGCCAGGACGAGTTGTCGGGCTTCACCAACACCATCACGCGCCACACCATGGTGCATGAGCAGCTTGCGGCGTTCTTCCGTGGCTTCCGCCGCGATGCGCACCCGATGGCGATCATGTGCGGCGTGGTCGGTGCGCTGTCGGCCTTCTATCACGACTCGACCGACATCCATGACCCGGTGCAGCGCACGATCGCCTCGCACCGCCTGATCGCCAAGATCCCGACGATCGCGGCGATGGCGTACAAGTACTCGGTGGGCCAGCCCTTCCTGTATCCGGACAACTCGCTGTCCTATACCGGCAACTTCCTGCGCATGACCTTCGGCGTTCCCGCCGAGCATTATGAAGTGAACCCGGCCGTCGAGAAGGCGATGGACCGCATCTTCATCCTCCACGCCGATCACGAGCAGAACGCCTCGACCTCGACCGTGCGTCTGGCGGGTTCGTCGGGTGCCAATCCGTTCGCGTGCATCGCGGCGGGCATCGCCTGCCTGTGGGGTCCGGCGCATGGCGGCGCGAACGAAGCCGCGCTTAACATGCTGCGCGAGATCGGCACGCCCGATCGCATCCCCGAGTTCATCGCGCGCGCCAAGGACAAGAACGATCCGTTCCGCCTGATGGGCTTCGGCCACCGCGTCTACAAGAACTACGACCCGCGCGCGACCGTGATGCAGAAGACCGTGCGCGAAGTGTTCGACGCGCTGAAGGTCAACGATCCGCTGTTCGAGACCGCGCTGCGCCTCGAAGAGATCGCGCTGAACGACGAATATTTCGTCGAGAAGAAGCTGTTCCCGAACGTCGACTTCTATTCGGGCGTGATCCTGTCGGCGATCGGCTTCCCGACCGAGATGTTCACCGTGCTGTTCGCGCTCGCCCGCACCGTCGGCTGGGTCGCGCAGTGGAACGAGATGATCACCGATCCCGACCAGAAGATCGGCCGTCCGCGTCAGCTGTACACCGGCCCGACGCAGCGTTCCTATGTTCCGGTCGAGCAGCGCTAAGCCATGAACCGGTTCCGGCCGATCCTGATCGCTATCGGCGTCCTTCTGGCGCTGACCGGGGCTTTATGGATCGGCCAGGGGCTGGGCTATATCCATTGGCCCGACGAGAGCTTCATGCTCGGCCGAAGCGAATGGGCCGATCGCGGCGCCTTCGTTGCGGTCGCGGGATTGCTGCTGATCCTGGTCGCGCGGCGCCTGTCCAAAAGGCGGCGCTGACGCGGTTCATGGTGAACGACGAAAGGGCTCCTTCGGGAGCCCTTTTTGTTGATGCCCGGTGAAAGGCTGCGTACCTTCTGCGGAACGCCCCACTCCACAGCCTCACCCTGACAAAGGCCGGGATGGTGTGCCATGATCCCGAAATTCGAAGGGCTTCTCGGGAGTCAGCGAAGGATCATGACGACCCAGGACGGATCGACATTGAGCCTATTCCTCCCCTGCAAGGGGAGGTGGCAGGCCGAAGGCCTGACGGAGGGGTGTCCCGGTTGGAGAATTTGGACCTACCCTCGCCATCGGGGACCCCCCTCCACCCTGCTACGCATGGTCCCAGTGGCAGGTCGATCATGCCCCCGGCATGATCTGGATTGCCTGGGAGGCAATCCACCTGCCACTCCTTACAGGGGAGGAATTTGCGCCCATCTTGGCTGAATGTCGATCGGCCCTAATGCGACCGCAATCGAAAGGTGAAGGTCGCCCCCTCGCCCGGCACGCTTTCCACGCTCAACTCGCCGCCCATCGCGCGGGCCAGGCGGCGGGCGATATAAAGACCCAGGCCGTTGCCGCCGGGCTCGGTCGGGTCGACGCGCTCGAACTTCTCGAAGATGCGCGCCTGGTCCTCGGGCGCGATCCCCTTGCCATGATCGGTGACGCTGACCAGCGACCACTCGCCGTCGCGTTCGGCGGTCACGACCACCTCGCCATCGCGCGGGGTATAGCGCACGGCATTGCCGACCAGATTGATCATGATCTGCAGCGACCGTCCGAAATCGCCGATCGCGGGCATCCCCTCCGACATGCCGGGACGGCGGATGGTCACGCCGGCGGAGTCCGCGCGCACGCCCAGCAGACCCGCCGCGCGACGGGCGACATCGGCCAGGTCGATCGACGTCGCCGCCAGCCGGAAATCAGCTTGCTCGATAGCCTGCAGCTCGACCAGATTGTCGACCAGCCCCATCAGGTGCCGACCGGCATGGGCGATGTCCTGCGCATATTCGGCATAGTCCGCTGCGATCGGACCGTCGGCGCGCGCCGCGATGCTGTCCGCATTGGCGACGATCCGGGCCAGCGGCGTGCGGAGCGCACGGTCGAGCCCGGCGGTAAAGCTCTCGGTCAGCGGCGGTCCGCCCGCTATGATCGGATGCTCGGCCTCGGCCTCGCCGGGCTCGTCGATCAGATAGGTCGCGCCGACCAGCCCGGCGATGCCCCCCGCCCCGTCATGCCGAATCGCCGCCGACAGCCGCACCGGCGCATCGGTCGGACGGAGGCGCGCCCCCCTTCCGTCGAGCGGCGCAGTATCGTCGACCAGCACGCCGCTCGTCTTGGGGTCGAAGGCGAACAGCGCTTTCAACGGCTGCCCCAGCATCGTAGCCGCGTCGAAGCCGTGGCGTATTCCGGCCCCCGGCGACAGGAACGTCAGCCGAAGCGCGGCATCGGTTTCCCAGCGGAAATCGGCGCCGGTCGCGGCATAGTCCGGCGGCGTCGCACTAGGCTGCCAAGCGGTCCGATCGCGCCAGCCGCTGATGCTCAGCCGAATCTGTCCGGTTTCGGGGCGCGCCTGGACCCATAGGTCCAGATCGCCCTCGTCATCGGCGACCATCACCTGGCGCGAGACGGCGATTCCCAGCCGCCGCGCGAGCCGCGCCACGCGCGCAATCGGGGCGACGGCCAGCCGGTCCCCGACATCTCCGCCCGCGCGGACATGCAACAACTCGATCGGGGGATCTGCCGACAGGATGTGATCGCCCGCATCGAGAATGGCGCGCGCCACCATCGATTCGCCAGGGCTATCCATCGACGTCATCGACGCGCGAACCCTTCCAAACGCTCCACGGCGTCGCGAAACGGGCGGGGCAGCGTCAGCGATGCGATCGCTAGGCGCGCGTCCGCCGGGGGCACCGCCATGATCGCATCCAGCGCATCGGCAAAGCCATCCTCATCGCGACGGCGATCCGCCTCGCACAGCGAAATGCCGATCCGGGCAATGGTGGGCCGGTCCAGGTCGATCGCACGCAGCGCCAGCCATAACCGGTCGCCCTCCGGCTCCAGCACCAGGTCGCGTACCACGTCCGGCTCGATCCCAGCGGCATGGGCGAGCAAGGCGATGAAGACGGAGAGCTGGCGATCCGACAGGCATTCGATCAGCAGGTCGGGCAGTTCGGTCGCCCGCGCGTCGATGGCCGCGGCGAGCCGCAGCGCTGCCGCCTCGAGCCGATCACCGACATCCTGCGCGGCCAAAACCCGCTCCGCCGCCTGGGCCAGGATCCCGTCCTGGCCGGCGCCACCGCCCTGCCGCAGCGCCGCCGCGACCGTCCAGACCAGCCGGTGATAGAGATCAGTCGGCAGCCCGACCGCTTCGTCCTCCAACCCGGCGACGCGCGCGCGGCCCTCAGCCGCCAGCACATGACGTGCCGCCGCTACGACGATGCGGTCGGGCGCCTCGGCCAGGCGGACCAACAGGCTGCGGGCGTCACCGGCGACGGGGTCGATCGGCAGGGACTCCGCCAGCAGCGCCTGGCGTGCCTGGGCAACCAGTTCCGTCACCAGTTCGGGTTCGGCGAGCGCCCCGGTTTCGCGCAAGCGGTCGACCAGCTCGGCCGGGGGCGGCAGGTTCAAGGGTGCGCCATCCGGCGCCAGCCGCTCGGCCTGTCGCGACAGATCGCGCGCCACGGTCTCGGCCAAGGTGCGAAGCCGCGACGTAACCTCGAAACGAATCCGATCGGTCAGCCGCGAATCATCATCCAGGCGCAGATCGGCCAGCGCCCCCGCCCGCCGCGCCAAGCCCCGCGCGCGCGCCTCCGCGACGCGGGCGGTCAGCCGCGCGCCCCGCCATTCGGAGGCGTGAAATGGGTCCGGTTCGACCGCCATCAGGAACCGCTAACCCCTTTGACGTTAAAGCGACACTAAAGTTGCGAACGCAATGTCTCGATTGCGGACGCCAAAGTGACGATGGCATAGACGCCGGCCAATGCGAGGCCGCCAATCCCAACCCCGAGCATCGTCGCGGGCAGCAGGACAAGCAAATAGGCGGGCGGGCTCGCCCACCAACGCCGCCGGAACCGGTAAAGCCCTGCCCGCTCGGCCAGAATTCCCAGGATCACCAGCATCAGGGCTAGGATCGGCGCGATGTCCTGCCCCGCTAGCCGATAATATTGCCAGCCCATCGCCGCGATGGCGATGGCGGACAGGCCGGCGATCGCCGCCGATTGCGCGCGAGCCATCGCCTGCTCGTCCCGCAGACCCGCCAGCGTTTCGCCGAGCCCCAGGCCGAGCGTTCCCGCCACCGTCACCAACAGACCGAAGGCCGGGAATCCGAACAGGATCAGGACAAGCCCCAGCAGACCCAGCACCGCCCCCCCACCGCCCGTCACATGCGACGGCACCGCCCGCTCGACCAGACGCGGCAGCGCCAGCCGCGCGACAGGTGCGAGAATATAGCGGTCGAACCAGCTTCGCCGTCCCGACACCAGCCGTGCGACGACGGCGCGACCGCGTGCGTCCAGCGTTTCGGCGCGGTGAACGATGCCATGCCCCGCCTTTTCCGCCTCTGCGGGCAGAAGGATATGCGTCGCCCGCACCTGCGCCGCCATCCGAAGCAGCGTCGATTGCAGGTCATAATCGCGCGGCAGCGCGGCGACCTCCGCCACGCGGCGCGGGTCGAGCCGGGCGACGCCCGCCCAGGCCATCTGGCCGCCGACACGCTCCAGCCCCGGCTCTGCCGCCGCCTCGGGCAGGACGACGAGCGCATCCGCCGCGCCGTCGCGAAGGACCAGTGCGATCATATCCTCGGTGGTGATCAATCCGTCGGCCAGCACGACCAGGCGGGACAGCGGATGCAGCTTTTCCGCGGCCTCCACCGCGCTGCGCACCGTGTCGACCACGACCCCGCGATGGGCGATTCGCGCGATGGCACCGAGCAGTTCGGGGGTCAGCCGCGCGACGACGATGATCAGCTGCGCCGCACCGGCCGCCACCAGCAGCCGCGCCTGATATTCGATCAGGGTCACCCCGGCGAAGGGCAAGGTGGCCGTCAACCGCCCGGGACGGTCGTCGGCATCGTCAATCGCAAAGAGAAGACCAGACAGCATCGTGCGCTGTTAAGCGCTCCGGCCCCACCTTGCCAGCCCCGAGCATCGGAAGGTTACAGGCGTGCGACGACCTCGCCGATTCGGTCGAGCGATTCGACGTCCGGTGCGTCATGCTCGGCCGCCTGCCCCGCCAGGGTCATCAGTGGCAAGGCGTTGACGCTGGCTGCCAAGCCCTTGAGCCGCAAGGCAGCTTCGCGCCATTCCTGGCTGCCCTGGGCCAGGTGCATCGCCTCGACCGCGCGGGTCACGCCTTCGACAAAGGCGCGGCGCAAATCTTGGATGACGGCCGGTTCATCCCCGGCAACCGCCGCCAAGGCAGAATCGATCGTTCCATGGTCATGGGTCATCGGCTGCCCTTAGACCCGAGGCGCCCCGTCACGGAATAGCGCAAATCGCTTTCTGCGACGAACAAACGTGTTAAACCGACCCATTGTGACACGCCATTGTGACGCGGGGGCTCAGATGATCGTGGATTTGCGCGCGGAGCGTCAGGACAGGTCGGACATGCCGGATTTCCAGGGCGATACGTCCGATCAACCGATGCCGTTCGGCGCCACCGAGACGGCCGCGCCCTTCGCGATGCCAGCCAGCCCTTGGCTGGACGACGGCATCGACCCTGTCGAACTGGAGCCCGCCTCGCGCACGCCGCTGGTCCTCGCCATCGGTGGTGCCCTCTTATGGTTCGGCGCGGTGATCGGCTGGGGTATGTGGCGCATGAGCGACACGTCCCCCGCCGCCCTGGCGCCGCTGCTTTCGCTGGCGCTTGCCGGGCCGATGCTGATCGCGGTCCTGTGGCTGATCGCCCAGCGCAGCAGCCGGGCGGAGCAGCGCCGCTTCGCGATGACGGCACACGAGATGCGCAGCGAAGCCCGGTCGCTGGAGCGCGCGGTCGCCGCGATCGGTCAGGCGTTGGCCGCCAACCGCTCCGAATTGTCGGCCCAGGCGATCGCCCTGTCCGAAATGGCCCAGGCCGCCGAGACCCGCTTCAACACGATCGCGCGCGATCTGGCCGACGATATCCAGATGGTCGAGGCGCATGGCCGCACCCTGGCCGAGGTCGCCGGCACCAGCCAGGCCAGCCTGACCCAGCTTCTCGACGCCCTCCCCCGCGCGGCGGAAGAGGTGGGCGAGGCAGGCGACCGCATGGCGGAGGCGGCGCGTTCGGCCGAAAGCCATGCCGCCGCACTCGATGCACAGTTGGTGGCGCTGGGACGACGTGGCCAGGACGCCGACACCATCGCCAGCGGCGCAGCGCTGCGGCTGGCCAATCATATCGAGCAGATGGAGGCCACCAGCCGGACCGCCAGCGAACATCTGGAAAACGTCACCGCCAATGTCGCGGTCACGATCGACGCACTGCTCGACCGCACCGCCGAGGCGATCGACCAGTCACGCAAGGGCATCGCGGCGCAGGGCGATGCAATGCTGGCCATGGTCAGCGCCAACCAGGCCGCGCTGGACAGTGCGGCGCGCGACAGTGCCGACGCGCTGGCCGAACGGATCACCGTCGTGGACGACGCGATTGCCCGGCTGACCGGCGAATTGGAGGCGCAGCGGACCGCGGGCGAGACGATGATCGACACGCTCGACACCGCGCTCGACCGCGTCGAGACCCGGATCGCGGTGCTCCACGCGCAGGGCACCGAAAAGTCGCAGATGCTAGCCGCCTCGATCAGCGCACTGGGCGGCTCGGCCGATGCGATGACCGGCGCGCTGGAGGCGGGCGAGGCGATGGCCAATCGCGTGATCGGCACGACCGAAACGCTGCTGATCGCGCTCGACGCCGCCGCGCGCGAGATCGACGAGACGCTGCCCGAGGCGCTCGCCCGGCTCGACCAGCGGATGCTGGCGAGCCATGAGGTGGTGGTCGAAACCAAGCCCGAACTGCTGGCGCTGGTCGCCGCGGCCGAGAGCACGCATGAGGCGATCGAAGCGATTGCCGATGTCATTGCCGAACAGCGCCAGACGCTGGACACCCTGTCCGGATCGCTGCTCGAAACCCTGTCGAGCGGCCGCGCCAAGGCGGATGCGCTGGGCATGATGGTCGACGAGACGATCGAGCGTTCGCACCGCTTCGCCGACGAAGCCGCCCCCAAGCTGGTCGATGCGCTGCTGCGCGTTCGCGAGACCGCCGCGACGGCGGCCGAAAAGGCGCGCGAGACGCTGGCCGAGGTCATTCCCCAGGCCGCCCATGCCCTCGAACTCGCCAGCGCCGAGGCGATGCGGCGCGCGACCGGCGACACGGTCGAGCGTCAGGTCCATGCGATCGTCGACGCGACCCAGGGCGCGGTCGACGCCGCCACCCGCGCCACTGAACGCCTGGCGCGACAGGCCGATCTGATCATCGAAAAGACCGGCATCGTCGAAGCCCGCATCGAAGAGGCCCGCACAGAACGCGAGGACGCCGACCGCGACAATTTCGCGCGCCGCGCCTCTTTGCTGGTCGAATCGCTCAACTCCGCGTCGATCGACATCACCAAAATTTATGCGCCCGAGGTGACGGACAGCGCGTGGGCGGCGTATCTGAAGGGCGATCGCGGCGTCTTCACCCGGCGCGCGGTGCGCATCCTCGACTCAGCACAGGCGCGCGACATCGCCAGCCTGTATGACGACGATGCCAAGTTCCGCGACCATGTGAACCGCTACATCCACGATTTCGAGGCGATGCTGCGCGGCGTCCTCGCCCAGCGCGACGGATCGCCGCTCGGCGTGACGTTGCTGTCGTCCGACATGGGCAAGCTGTACGTGGCACTGGCGCAGGCGATCGAGCGGTTGCGGTAGGACGGGAACGGGCGCGTAGCCTGGCTGCGTCCACTTCGACTTCGCTCAGTGCGAACGGCGTGCGGGATATTGGGCCGAGGGGGATACCAACCTCCGTTCAGCCTGAGCGAAGTCGAAGGCTACGCACCGCCACCCGCAATCGGCGGAACCAGGCTCAGAGCCCCCGGCTCATCCCGCTCCAGTCGAGCATATCGGCCGTGATCCAGCCATAGACATAGTTGGCGTAGAACAAGCCGAACATCACCGTCGCGACGACCGTGGTGCGCAGAAAGAAACGCCCGATCAGAAAGACATGCGGCGCGCTCTCGGCGGTGCCGGGGATATGCTCGGCGCCCGCCTCATGCGTGGTACTGACCCCGAAGGGCAGGACCAGGAACACCGCGAGAAACCAGAACAGGACGTAGATCGCGAGGGCCGACGTCCAGTGCATGGTCTTATCCCTCGATCAGCAGGACATCGACGATCGGCTTCTTGCCGGTCCAGCGGGTCGCCACCTTGCGCACCGACAGGCGGATATCCTCGCGCAGCTTGTCGGTCGCACGGCGCGGACCATCGACCGCCTTGGCTGCCGCGGCCACCGCCTCGGCGATGAAGGCATCGCGCTCGTCCTCGACCGGCACGCCCTGCACACGGATCTGTGGGCTGCCGACCAGCCGGCCTTTCGCGACCGCGACGCCGACCGAGATCTGGCCGTTGATGGCAAGCTTGCGCCGCTCGTTCATCGTCGAACCGTCGGAGGGCAGGATCACGTCGCCGTCGAGTACCAGGCGGCCGACCGGCGCCTGGCCGATCTTGGTCGCATTGCCCGGCAGCAAACGGATCATGTCGCCATCCGACTGGACGATCGTCTGCGGCACGCCCTGCGTCGTCGCGAAGCGGGCGTGTTCCATCATGTGCCGCATCTCGCCGTGAACCGGCATCAGCGTGCGGGGACGCAGCCACTTGTACATCTGCGCCAGTTCGGGCTGGCCGGGATGGCCCGAGACATGGACATGCGCCTGACGCTCGGTGACCATACGGACGCCCTTACCCGCCAGGATGTTCTGGATGCGCCCGACCGCCGTCTCGTTACCCGGAATCTGACGCGCCGAGAAGATGACCGTGTCGCCGGTGTCGAGCCGGATCGTGTGGCTGCCCTCGGCGATGCGCGACAGGGCGGCGCGCGGCTCGCCCTGGCCGCCGGTCGCGACGATCAGCACGCGGTCCTTCGGCAGGCGCATCGCGGTTTCGGGATCAACCACCTCGGGGAAACCCTTGAAGTAGCCACAGGCGCGGCCGACCTTCAGGATCCGGTCGAGCGAACGCCCGGTGACGCACAGCTTGCGTCCCGTCTCCTTGGCGACCTCGCCCAGCGTGACCAGACGCGCGGCGTTGGAGGCGAAGGTGGTGACGACCACCCGCCCCTTGGCCTTGGCCACCGTCTCGGCGATGCCGGGGCGGACGCTGGCTTCCGAGCCCGAGGCCTCGGTGTTGAAGGCGTTGGTGGAGTCGCACACCAGGATGTCGACGCCCCTGTCGCCGATGGCCGAGAGCTGCGCCGGGCTGGCGGGCTTGCCGATGACGGGGGTCTGGTCGAGCTTCCAGTCGCCGGTGTGGAACACACGGCCGACAGCGGTTTCGATCAGCAGCGCGTTGGCCTCGGGGATCGAGTGCGACAGCGGCACGAAGGTGAAGTCGAACGGACCGACCTCGAACGTCTTGCCCGTCTCCATCACGCGCAGCTTGACGCGGTTCGCGCTGCCCTCTTCCTCCAGCTTGCCGCGCACCAGCCCGGCGGTGAAGGCGGTGGCGTAGATCGGCACGCCCAGATCCTCGGCCAGATAGGGCAACGCACCGATATGGTCTTCATGGCCATGGGTCAGCACGATGCCGACCAGATCGTCCAGGCGATCCTCGATGAAGCTCAGGTCGGGCAGGATCACATCGATGCCGGGATAGGCCGGATCGGCGAAGGTGATGCCGCAATCGACCATCACCCATTTACCTTCGGTGCCGTACAGGTTCACGTTCATGCCGATTTCGCCCGATCCACCGAGCGCGCAGAACAGCAATTCTTTCTTGGGAGTCATTCACTTCCTGACAATGGAAGCCCCTGCCCGCCAAAAGCGGGCTCCAGGGGCATTAGGGTTTGCGCCGATCAGGGCGCGGTCATTCTCTCGCGGATCGGACGCCCTGCGGATGTTCGCGGGCTGTCCGATCCGAAACTCTTGTCATTGAATATGGGCCCGTTCCCACAGGATCGCCAGCCCCTGAATGGTCAGATCGGGCTCGATATGATCGAAAACATCCGTGTGCGGGCTGAGCAGCGCCGCCAAGCCGCCGGTCGCGAGCACTTTGACCGGCCGCCCGACCTGTGCCTTCAACCGCGCGACCAGCCCTTCGATCATCGCGACATAGCCCCAGAAGATGCCGATATGCATCTGGTCGACCGTATTGCGACCGATGACGCTGCGGCTGGCGGGCGCCTCGATGGCGATGCGCGGCAGCTTGGCGGCGGCGGTAACGAGCGCATCGAGCGACAGGTTGATGCCCGGGGCGATGATCCCGCCCTTATAGGCGCCCTGATAGTCGCTGATGTCGAAGGTCGTCGCCGTGCCGAAGTCGATGGTGATCAGGTCGCCGGGATAGAGTTCGTGCGCGGCGATGGTATTGACCGCGCGGTCCGCGCCCAGCGAGGCGGGCTCGTCGACGTCGATCGCAATGCCCCACTCCACCGGCGCACGCCCCGCAATCAGCGGATCGACCTTGAAATATTTCTGCGCCAGCACCTGAAGATTGTGCAGCGCGCGGGGGACGACCGTGGCGATGATGACGCCGGTCACGTCCTCGCGAGCATAGCCTTCCAGCGCCAGCAACTGGCTGAGCCACACCGCATATTCGTCGCCCGTCCGGCGCGGATCGGTGGCGATGCGCCAGCGGCCCTTGATCGTCCGCCCCTCGAGCAGCGCGAAGACCACATTCGTGTTCCCAGCATCAATCGCAAGCAGCATGATCGTTCCTCAGACCAGGAAGATGTCACCGGCATGGATGACATGGGCCGAGCCATCCGCCAAGCCGAGCCGGAGCGCGCCGTCGCTCGCCAGCCCTTGGAATATGCCGGTCAGCGCCTGACCGTCCGGCAGACGGGCAGTCAACATGGCCCCACGCGGATGCGCCCTCGCCTCCCAGCGCGCGATGATCGCGGGCAGCCCCTGCTCGCGCCAGATCGCGACCCAGCGGGTCATCGCATCGGCGAGCAGCGCCTGCATCGCCGCGGGCGAGACAGCGACGCCATGATCGCAAAGCGCGGTCGTGGCGCGGTCGGGTAGGTCCGGGGCCGACGCCAGATTGATCCCCATGCCGATGACGACCGCATCGCCCACACGCTCCAACAAGATGCCCGACAGCTTGGCGCCGTCGATCAACAGATCATTCGGCCACTTCAGCGCAAGACGCGCGCCGATCGCGGAAAGACAGGACCGGACCGCATCCTCGATCGCAACGGCGGCGACCAGCGCCAGCGTGGCCGGCATCGGATCGCCGGGTCGCAGCCGGACCAGCGTCGATCCGTAAAAATTGCCCGAGGGCGAGGACCAATCCCGCCCCTGGCGTCCGCGCCCCGCCGTCTGGCGGTCGGCGCGGAGCCAAAGGCCCTCTTCACCGCCTGCCTCGGCAAGCTGGCGAAGATCGGCATTGGTCGATCCCGTTTCCGGGACGTGCAGCAATCGGCTCAGAACAGCGCCCGTGCCGCCGCCAGCGACCAGGCGCCGAGCAGCGGGATCGCCAGATAGCCGACCGGCGAGACGAAAAGCGCCGACAGCGCGATCAGGCCGTTTTCGACCGGCTGCACGTCGCTCTTGTCCCAGGCTCCGGCGGGTTCGTCGAAGAACATCGTCTTGACGATGCGCAGATAATAATAGGCACCGATCACCGAAGCGACGACACCGATCACCGCCAGCGGGAACAGCCCCGCCGCGACCGCTGCATTGAAAACCGCGAACTTGGCATAGAAGCCGAGCAGCGGCGGAATGCCTGCGACCGAGAACATGAAGAACGCCATCGCCCAGGCCAGCGCCGGACGCGTGCGCGACAGACCCGACAGGCTGGCGATCGACTCCATCGGATTGCCCTGCTCGTCGCGCATGCGGATGACGATCAGGAACGCACCCAGCGTCATGACGACATAGATGGTCAGGTAGGTCAGCACCGCTGCCACGCCCTGGGCCGTACCCGCCGCCAAACCGATGAGGGCAAAACCGACATTGTTGATCGACGAGTAAGCGAGCAGCCGCTTGATGTTGGTCTGCCCGATCGCCGCCACGGCACCGAGGATGATCGACGCCAGCGCGGCGAAGGTGACGATCTGCTGCCACTGCTGCGCGGCCGAGCCCATCGCCTCGACAGCGACCCGGATGGCCAGCGCCATCGCCGCGACCTTGGGGGCCGAGGCGAAGAAGGCCGTCACCGGGGTCGGCGCGCCTTCATAGACGTCCGGGGTCCACATGTGGAACGGCACCGCCGACATCTTGAACGCAAGCCCTGCGAACACGAACACCAGCCCGAACATCAGGCCCAGCGAGCGCGTGCCCATCGCCGCATCGCGGCCATAGGCACCAGCAATCTGCGCAAAGTCGGTCGAACCGGTGAAACCATACACCAGCGAGATGCCGTAGAGCAGGATACCGGAGGCGAGCGCGCCCAGCACAAAATACTTCAGACCCGCTTCGGCCGAACGCCCGTCGCGACGCATGAAGCTCGCCAGCACATAGGCCGACAGGCTCTGCAGTTCGAGACCGACATAGAGGGTCAGCAGGTCGCCCGCCGACACCATCATGCCCATGCCGACCGAGGAGAGCAGCATGAGGATCGGATATTCGGGACGCAGATCCTCTCCCGGCGAGCGCGCGAAGAAGCGCGGGGCCATGATGATCGCCACCGCGGTCGCCAGATAGATCAGGACCTTGACGAAACCGGCAAAGGCATCCGCCCGGTACAGGCCGCCAAAGGCCAGCCCGCCCGTGGTCGCCGGACCGGCGAGCGCGACCATCGCCCCCGCCAGCACGAACACCGCCGCGATGGAGATTCCGCGCGTCGAGGCAGTTCCGCCCCAGGCGGCGACGAGCATCAGCGCGATCGCGCCGAGGGTCAGCACCAGCTCGGGCAGGACCATCAAGAGGTTCAACGAATAGCTCATCAGTGCGCCTCCCCGTGCGCAGCTTGGTGCTCAGGGGCATGGGTGGTGGCCAGCGCCGGGTTACCGGCGGTGGGGCGGCTGTCCGAACCGGGGTTCGCGCGATCGATCCGCTGGAGCAGGATCGTCACGTCCTTGCGCATCGGCGCCAGGAAGCTTTCCGGATAGACACCCATCCACAAAGTCACCGCCGCGATCGGGGCCAGCAGCCAGAGCTCGCGAGCCGACATGTCGGGCATCGCCGCCACCTCATCCGACTTGATCTCGCCATAAGCGATCCGCCGGTAGAGATAGAGCATATACGCCGCACCCAGAATGATGCCCGTGGTGCAGAGCAGCGCGGTCCAGGTCGACACCTGATAGGTGCCCATCAGCGACAGGAACTCGGCGACGAAGCCGCTGGTGCCCGGCAGACCGATCGACGCCATGGTGAAGAACAGGAAGAATACGGCGTAGCGCGGCATGTTGATCGACAGCCCGCCATAGCGCGCAATCTCACGCGTGTGCAGCCGGTCATAGATGACGCCGACGCACAGGAACAGCGCGCCCGACACCAGGCCGTGGCTGAGCATCATGATCATCGCGCCTTCGATGCCCTGCTGGTTGAAGGCATAGAGACCGATGGTCACGATCGCCATATGTGCGACCGACGAATAGGCGATCAGCTTCTTCATGTCGGACTGCACCAGCGCGACCAGCGAGGCGTAGATCACCGCGATTGCCGACAGCGCGAAGATCAGCCAGGTCAGCTGTCCGCTCGCCTCCGGGAACATCGGCAGCAGGAAGCGCAGGAAGCCATAGCCGCCAAGCTTCAGCAGAACGCCCGCCAGGATGACCGAGCCCGCCGTCGGCGCCTGCACGTGCGCATCGGGCAGCCAGGTGTGGACCGGCCACATCGGCATCTTGACCGCAAACGAGGCGAAGAAGGCGATCCACAACCAGGTCTGAACCGAGGCCGGGAAGTCATAGGCGAGAAGCGCCGGGATCGAGGTCGTGCCCGCCGTGCGCGCCATATAGAGCATCGCGACGAACATCAGCAGCGAGCCGAGCAGCGTGTACAGGAAGAACTTGTACGACGCGTAGATGCGGTTCGCCCCGCCCCAGATGCCGATGATCAGATACATCGGGATCAGGCCGGCTTCGAAGAAGACGTAGAAGAGGAACAGGTCCTGCGCCGCGAACGTGCCGATCATCAGCACTTCGGTGAACAGGAACAGGCCCATATATTCGGGAACGCGCTTGTCGATCGCGCGCCAGCTGGCGCCGATGCAGATCGGCATCAGGAACACGCTGAGCATGATCAGCAGCAGCGCGAAACCGTCGATGCCGAGCGACCAGCCGAACGGGCCGAAGATGCCCGGGGCATGTTCGACGAACTGCCACTGCGCGCCGCCCACGTCGAACTGCGTCCAGAGCACGATGCCCAGCACGAAGTCGACCAGCGTGGCGGCCAGCGCCAGCATCCGCGCGCCCTGCGCGTTGAGGAAGAGGCAGGCGATCGCGGCAACAGCCGGGACCGCCAGCATGACGGAGAGGATCGGGAAGCCCTGCATCACGCGATCAACCCAAAATGGCCCAGGTGACGGCCGCGGTCAGACCGATCAACATGACGAAGGCATAGCTGTAGAGGTATCCCGTCTGGAAGCGCGCCGCACCCTTGCTGCCCTGCTGGACGAGCCAGGCGACACCATTGGGGCCGAAGCGGTCGATCGTCTTCTCGTCGCCACGGTGCCACAGGAACCGGCCGATCGCGAAGGCGGGGCGCACGAAGAGGAAATGGTAGATCTCGTCAAAATACCATTTGTTGAGGAGGAAGCGGTACAGGATGCGGAACTGGTCCGCGAACTTGGCCGGGAATTCCGGCGCACGGATATAGGTCAGATACGCGGTCAGCAGACCGAGCAGCATCACCACCGTCGCCGACAGCTTCACCCACACCGGCACGCCGTGCATCGAATGCATCAGGTGCTCGTTGAAGGCGATCGCGCCCTTCCAATAGCTCTCGCCCGACTCCGGCTCGATGAACCAGCCGTGGAAGACGAAGCCCGCCGCGATCGCACCGATCGACAGGACGATCAGCGGGATCAGCATGACCAGCGGGCTCTCATGCGGATGATAGCCACCGGTACCCTCGGGCAGATCGGTATGCGCCGCGCCGTGCACGCTCGGTTCGTCACCGGCACCCTCGGCATGGGCGACATTGTGATGCGCCTCGTCATGGTGACGCGCGTCATGCGCGTGCGCATGATCGTCATGGCCATGGCCATGCGCGTCATGGATCGCGTGCTGGATATGCTCCGACCCGGTCCAGCGCGGCTTGCCCCAGAAGGTCAGGAACATCAGGCGCCACGAATAGAAGCTGGTAAGCAGCGCCGCGATCACGCCCGCCCAGAAGGCGAAGCCCGAACCACCCGCATAGGCGACCTCGATGATCGCGTCCTTCGAGTGGAAGCCCGCGAAACCGAACGCCATCGGATTGCCGAACAGAGCCGGGATACCGACGCCGGTGATCGCCAGCGTACCCATCATCATCGCCCAAAAGGTGAGCGGGATGTGGCGACGCAGGCCACCATAATAGCGCATATCCTGCTCATGGTGCATCGCATGGATCACCGAGCCCGCACCCAGGAACAGCAGCGCCTTGAAGAAGGCGTGCGTGAACAGGTGGAACATCGCCGCGCCATAGGCGCCGACGCCGGCCGCGAAGAACATATAGCCTAGCTGCGAACAGGTCGAATAGGCGATGACGCGCTTGATGTCGGTCTGCACCGTGCCGACGGTCGCGGCAAAGAAGCAGGTGCAGGCCCCGATCACGGTGATGACACCGAGCGCGGTCGGTGACGTCTCGAACATCGGCGACAGGCGGCACACCATGAACACGCCGGCAGTCACCATGGTCGCCGCGTGGATCAGCGCCGACACCGGGGTCGGGCCTTCCATCGCGTCCGGCAACCAGGTGTGCAGACCCAACTGCGCCGACTTGCCCATCGCACCGACGAACAGCAGCAGGCAGAGCACGGTCATCGTGTCAAAGCGATAACCCAGGAACCCGATCGTAGAACCGGCCATGGTCGGCGCGGCCGCCAGGATTTCCGGGATCGACACCGTCTTGAACACCAGGAAGGTGCCGAAGATGCCGAGCATGAAGCCCAGGTCACCGACGCGGTTGACGACGAACGCCTTGATCGCGGCCGCATTGGCCGAGGGCTTACGGAACCAGAAGCCGATCAGCAGGTAGGACGCGAGACCCACGCCTTCCCAGCCGAAGAACATCTGGACCAGATTGTCCGCCGTCACGAGCATCAGCATCGCGAAGGTGAAGAGGCAGAGATAGGCGAAGAAGCGCGGCTGATCCGGCTCCTCACTCATATAGCCCCAGCTATAGAGGTGGACGAGCGCCGAGACGCTGGTGATGACCACCAGCATGATCGCGGTCAGCGAGTCGACGCGCAGCGCCCAGTCGACCGACATGTCGCCGCTGGTGATCCAGTGGAGCACCGGCGTGACGGTCGCCGCGTTTGCGCCGGTCAGATAGCCGATGAAGATCGGCCATGACAGCGCACAGGAAATGAACAGCGCGCCGGTCGTAACGACCTTGGCGGGCACGTTCCCGATAGCCTTGTTGCCGAACCCCGCAATGGCGGCGGCCAGCAACGGCAGGAAGACGATAGCGAGGATCAACCCGATTACCCCTTCATCCGGTTGACGTCGTCGACCGCGATGGTGCCGCGGCCACGGAAATAGATGACCAGGATCGCCAGACCGATCGCCGATTCACCGGCGGCCACGGTCAGCACGAACATGGCGAAGACCTGCCCCACCAGATCCTGAAGCGCGGCCGAGAAGGCGACGAGGTTCAGGTTCACGGCGAGCAAGATGAGCTCGATCGCCATGAGGATGACGATCAGGTTCTTCCGATTGAGGAAGATACCCAGCACCCCCATGGTGAACAGGATCGCTGCAACGACCAGATAATGGACGAGACCGATCGTCACAGTTCCACCCCCTGCCCGATGGGCTGATTGATGTTGCGGATCGCCTCATGCGGCTGACGCGCATTCTGCTTGGCGATGTTCTGCGGACGGACGCCGCCGCGCTTGCGATGCGTGAGCACGATCGCGCCGATCATCGCAACGAGCAGGACGAGCCCTGCGCCCTCGAAGATGAACAGGTAGCGCGTGTACAGCAGGTTGCCGATCGCCTGGATGTTGGACACCTCCGGCGCGATCGGGGCCGCGCGGGCCGCCAGTTGCACCCCGCCGACGCTCCACGCCTGGAACGCGATGATGACCTCGGCCAGCAGGGCAACGGCCAGCGCCAGCCCCAGCGGCAGATAGCGCGCAAAGCCCGCCCGCATCGCCGCGACCTCGATATCGAGCATCATGACGACGAAGAGGAACAGCACCGCGACCGCGCCCACATAGACGATGACGAGCAGCATCGCGATGAACTCGGCCCCGCACAGCACCATGAGGCCCGCGGCGTTGAAGAACGCCAGGATCAGCCACATGACCGAGTGCACCGGATTGCGCGACGCGATCGTGAGCCCTGCGGACACGATCACCACGGTCGCGAAAATATAGAAGGCGATAGCCTGTATCACTGCCTGTCAGGCCCCTTTTCTGTCCGCCCCGAACCGATGGTCGCGGGCTTTAACGGTACGGCGCATCGGCGGCAAGGTTCGCCGCGATCGCGCTTTCCCAGCGGTCACCGTTATCGAGCAACTTCGACTTGTCGTAGATCAGCTCTTCGCGCGTCTCGGTCGCGAATTCGAAATTCGGCCCCTCGACGATCGCATCCACGGGGCAAGCCTCCTGGCACAGCCCGCAATAGATGCACTTGGTCATGTCGATGTCGTAGCGCGTCGTACGGCGGCTGCCGTCGTCGCGCGGTTCCGCCTCGATCGTGATCGCCTGGGCGGGGCAGATCGCCTCGCACAGCTTGCACGCGATGCACCGCTCCTCGCCATTGGGGTAGCGACGCAGCGCGTGCTCGCCCCGGAAGCGCGGAGAGATCGGGTTCTTCTCGAACGGATAGTTGATCGTCGCCTTCGGCTTGAAGAAGTAGCGAAGGGTCAGCGCGTGCCCCTTCACGAACTCCCAAAGCGTAAAAGCCTTGACGTACTGAGCGACGCTCATGCCGGAACTCCCACGCGCGCAACCATCAGCACGCCAGACACCAAGAATACCCAGAAAAGCGACACCGGCAGGAACACCTTCCAGCCCAGCCGCATCAGCTGGTCGTACCGATAGCGCGGTACGGTCGCCTTCACCCAGGAAAAGACGAAGAAGAAGAAGCACATCTTCAAGAGCAGCCAGACGATACCCGGCACGACGTAGAGCGGGGCCCAATCCAGCGGCGGCAGATAGCCACCCCAGAACAGGATCGCGTTCAGCGCGCACATCAGGATGACGTTGGCATACTCACCCAGCCAAAACAGCGCGAACGACATCGAGCTATATTCGGTCTGGTAACCCGCGACGAGTTCCGACTCCGCCTCGGTCAGGTCGAACGGCGCGCGCTGCGTCTCGGCCAATGCCGAGATGAAGAACATGATCGCCATCGGGAAGAGCAGCGGGTTCAGGAAGAATCCGTTGATCGGCGTGTTGAGCACGCCCTTCTGCGCCTCGACGATGTCCGTCAGGTTGAAGCTGCCCGACCACATCACGACCGAGATCAGGATGAAGCCGATCGCGACTTCATAGGACACCATCTGCGCGGCGGCACGAAGCGCCGAGTAGAAGGGATATTTCGAGTTCGACGCCCAGCCCGACAGGATCACGCCGTACACGCCCAGCGACGAGGCGGCGAGGACGTACAGCAGGCCGACATTGATGTTGGCGACGACCACGCCCGGCTGGAACGGCACCACCGCCCAGACGATCAGCGCGACCGTGAAGGTGATGATCGGCGCCAGCAGGAACAGCCCGCGATTGGCGGCGGCCGGAACGATGGTTTCCTGGAGGAAGACCTTCAGGCCGTCGGCGAACGACTGGAGCAGGCCGAAGGGGCCGACCACGTTCGGACCCCGGCGCAGCGCCATCGCTGCCCAGATCTTGCGGTCGACATAGATGACCATCGCGACCGCCAGCATCAGCGGCAGCGCAATCGCCAGAATCCCGACCAGCGTCGCGATCGTCCAGGCCCAGCCATAAGGAAGGCCGAGCGTCGTGTTGAAAAACGCGGTCACTCCGCTGCCTCCGCATAGCTCTCACCATGGACCAGTTCGGCCGAGCAGCGCTGCATCGTCGGGCTGGCGCGGCAAATCGCGTTGGTGAGGTAGAAGTCCTTGATCGGATAGCCCTCGAGCGTGCCCGACGCGGTCGCGTTCAGCGACGGCGCGGCCCAGTCGAAGGTGACGAGACCGACCTGGCCAAGCGCCGGAACCTCTGTGGCCATGGCGGCGCGGAGTTCTTCCAGCGTGTCGAAGCTCAGGGTCTGGCCCAGCACTTCGGACAGCGCGCGGAAGATCGTCCAATCGTCGCGCGCATCGCCCGGTGCGAACACCGCCCGCTCGCCACGCTGCACCCGGCCCTCAAGGTTGACCCAAGTGCCCGACTTCTCGGCATAGGTCGCACCCGGCAGGATGACATCGGCATGATGCGCACCCTTGTCGCCATGATGGCCGACGAACACCTTGAAGCTGCTGCCGAACTTGGCGAAATCGACCTCATCGGCACCCAGGAAGAAGGCCAGCTTCGGCGCGGCCGCGACTACGTCCGCGATGCCGCCCTTCTGCGCATAACCGAGCATCAGCCCGCCCATGCGCGCAGCCGCCATGTGCACGACATTATAGCCGTTCCAGGCCGAACCGTCCTCCAGCGTGCGGACCAGATTGAACTGATCGACCAGCTTCAGGCTCGCGCCATGCGCACCCTTCAGCGCAGCGCCACCGACGATCACCATCGGACGCGCGGCCTTGCCGAACAACTCGGTCACGGCTTCGGGCAGATTGCCCAGCACCGACAGATCGGCGCCCAGCCACTCGACCTTGTAGGTCAGATCGGTTTCGGGGCCGATCGCGAAGACCTTGGCGCCCTTCTTGATCGCCTTGCGGATACGGGTATTCACCAGCGGCGCTTCCCAGCGCAGGTTGGTGCCGATCAGCAGGATCGCATCAGCGCGCTCGACGCCCGCGATGGTCGTGTTGAAGTTGACCGCAGCCAGGCTCGACGTGTCGTAATCCATGCCGGTCTGACGACCTTCGAGCAGGGTCGAACCCATCTTGGCCAGCAGCGCGCGTGCCGCGAACATCGTCTCGCAATCGACCAGATCGCCCGCGATGGCGGCAACGCTCGAACCGGCATTCACGTCACGGATCGCGGCGAACGCCTCGTCCCAAGTGGCGGGCACCAGCTTGCCGTCGCGGCGGATGAACGGACGGTCGAGACGACGACGGACCAGGCCGTCGATCGCGTGACGCGTCTTGTCGCTCGCCCACTCCTCGTTCACCTCGTCGTTGATGCGCGGCACGCAGCGCAGCACCTGACGACCACGGCTGTCGAGGCGGATGTTGGTGCCGACCGCGTCCATCACGTCGATGGCAAGCGTCTTCTTCAGCTCCCAAGGACGCGCCTCGAACGCATAGGGCTTGGACGTCAGCGCGCCCACCGGGCACAGGTCGACGACATTGCCCGACAGCTCGCTCGACACGGCCTGTTCGAGGTAGGAGGTGATCTGCATGTTCTCGCCGCGATAGATCGCGCCGATTTCCTCCACGCCCGCGACCTCTTCGGCGAAGCGGACGCAGCGGGTGCACTGGATGCAGCGGGTCATGACCGTCTTGACGATCGGCCCCATATATTTCTCGGTAACGGCCCGCTTGTTTTCGTCATAGCGGCTATGGCCCTTGCCATAGGCCATGGACTGGTCCTGCAGGTCGCACTCGCCGCCCTGATCGCAGATCGGGCAGTCCAGCGGGTGGTTGATCAGCAGGAATTCCATCACGCCTTCGCGCGCGGCCTTCACCATCGGGGTGGTGGTGAAGATTTCCTGATTCTCCGCCGCCGGAAGCGCACACGACGCCTGTGGCTTGGGGGGCCCAGGCTTCACCTCGACCAGGCACATGCGGCAATTGCCCGCGATGGACAGCCGCTCATGATAGCAGAAACGCGGGATTTCCTTGCCCGCAAGCTCACAGGCCTGCAGCACGGTGGCGCCCTGCGGCACCTCGATCTCGACGCCGTCGACTTTGACCTTAGGCATTATTCGGCAGCTTCCATCATCGGGGCGTTGCCGCCCGTCTCGCCTTTGCGTTCGCGAATGCGGCGTTCCATCTCCGGGCGGAAGTGGCGGATCAGGCCCTGGATCGGCCAGGCCGCCGCGTCGCCGAGCGCGCAGATGGTGTGGCCTTCGACCTGCTTCGTCACCTGGAACAGCGTGTCGATCTCGGACACATCGGCATCGCCGGTGCGCATCCGCTCCATCACGCGCCACATCCAGCCGGTGCCTTCACGGCACGGCGTGCACTGGCCGCAACTCTCATGCTTGTAGAAATAGGACAGGCGGCTGATCGCACGGACGATGTCGGTCGACTTGTCCATGACGATCACGGCCGCCGTGCCGAGACCCGATCCGACTGCCTTCAGGCCGTCGAAGTCCATCGGCGCGTCCATGATCTCGGCGGCGGGCACCAAAGGCACCGACGAACCGCCCGGGATCACCGCGAGCAGATTGTCCCAGCCGCCGCGAATGCCGCCGCAATGCTTCTCGATCAGCTCGCGGAAGCTGATCGACATGCTTTCCTCGACCACGCAGGGGCGATCGACATGGCCGGAGATCTGGAAGAGCTTGGTGCCCTTGTTGTTCTCGCGCCCGAAGGACGAGAACCACTCAGCCCCACGACGCAGGATCGTCGGCGCGACCGCGATCGACTCGACATTATTGACCGTGGTCGGGCAGCCATAGAGGCCCGCACCCGCCGGGAAAGGCGGCTTCAAGCGCGGCTGGCCCTTCTTGCCCTCCAGGCTTTCGATCATCGCGGTTTCTTCGCCGCAGATGTATGCGCCCGCGCCACGATGGACGAAGACGTCGAAGTCATAGCCCGAACCACAGGCATTCTTGCCCAGGAAGCCCCGGCCATAGGCTTCGGCGACCGCTGCGAACAGCGTCTCGGCCTCGCGGATATATTCGCCGCGAATGTAGATGTACGCCGCCCGCGCGCGCATCGCGAAGCCGGCAACCAGCGCGCCTTCGATCAGCTTATGCGGATCGTGGCGGATGATCTCCCGGTCCTTGCACGAACCCGGCTCGGATTCGTCGGCGTTGATGACCAGGAAGCTCGGCCGGTCGGGGCGCGGTTCCTTGGGCATGAAGCTCCACTTCATGCCGGTCGGGAAGCCCGCACCGCCGCGCCCGCGCAGACCCGACGCCTTGATGACGTCGATGATCTTGTCCTGGCCCAGCTCGAGCAGCGCCTTGGTATTGTCCCAATCGCCGCGCTTCATCGCCGCGTCGACGTTCCACGGCTGATAGCCGTAGAGATTGGTAAAGATGCGGTCCTTGTCAGCGAGCATTATGCGCCCCACTCCCCGCGATAGTCGTGATTTTCGCCGACCATGGCGGTCAGCGTGGTCGGACCGCCCAACGGCTCGACCGTGTGGCGACCCGGCTCCTGCGTACCGGTCTTGGGGCTCTCGCCCCGCGCCAGCGCTTCCAGGATCGTGACCGTGCGGTCGTAATCCAGATCCTCGAAATTGTCGTCGTTGATCTGGACCATCGGGGCCGAGGCGCAATTGCCCATGCACTCGACTTCGGTCAACGTGAACAGGCCGTCGGGCGTGGTCTTGCCCTTGATCAGGCCCTTGTTCTTGCATGCCGCCAGCACGTCGTCCGACCCGCGCAGCATGCACGGCGTCGTGCCGCACACCTGGACGTGATAGCGGCCGACCGGCGCCAGATTAAACATCGTGTAGAAGGTCGCGACCTCATAGATGCGCATATAGGCGACACCCAGCTGGCGCGCGACGAACTCGATCACCGGCACGGGCAGCCAGCCCTGGGTCTGCGTCTCGGCACCGACCTGACGCTGGGCCAGATCGAGGAACGGGATCGAGCAGGACTGTTCGCGGCCCTTGGGATAGCGCGCGAGGATCTCGTTCGCCTTCTTCTGGTTCTCGTCCGTCCAGGCGAAATTGCCCCAGCGGGCGCGGACTTCGGCCTCGTCGGGAATGATGGCTGCGTCGGCCATTAGCGAATGAACTCCACGCGCGACACCTTGTCGTTCTCGAAGGAATAGATGGACATGACCTCGAACGCCTCGCCACCCGGCGCACGTTCGACCTTTTCATGCAGCAGCACGGTCTCGCCGAACGCCTGGTCGGCGACGATCTCGGCGCGGTTCTGCGGGAACTGTGCGAACATCGCCTTCAGTCCCGAACGCACGCCCTCACGCCCGTCGCGCAGGACGGCACCGCGATAGCCCGCTTCGCAGGCTTCCTCGGTCATCAGCGCGACATAGGCGTCGGCGTCCTGCGCATTGTAATGCGCGACCATCTGACGCGCGATCGCGATGCGCGCGGGCGTGTCGATCGCGCTCAACGGTCGCACTCCCCGAACACGATGTCCATCGCGCCCAGGATCGCGGTCGTATCCGCCAGCATGTGCCCCTTGGACATGAATTCCATGGCCTGGAGATGGCTGAACGCGGTCGGACGGATCTTGCAACGATAGGGTTTGTTCGATCCGTCGGAGACGAGATACACGCCGAACTCGCCCTTGGGGCTTTCGGTCGCGACATACACCTCGCCGGCGGGGACGTGATACCCTTCGGTATAGAGCTTGAAGTGGTGGATCAGCGCTTCCATCGAGCGCTTCATCTCACCGCGCTTGGGCGGCGTGACCTTGCGGTCGGTGGCGAGCACCGGACCTTCGGGCATCTGCGCCAGGCACTGCTTCATGATCCGGGCCGACTGGCGCACTTCCTCGACGCGCACCATGAACCGGTCATAGCAGTCGCCGCTGGTGCCCACCGGCACGTCGAAATCAACCTTGTCATAGGCGTCGTAAGGCTGCGACTTGCGCAGATCCCATGGAATGCCCGAGCCGCGGATCATCGGGCCGGAGAAGCCCCACTTGATCGCGTCCTCGCGGTTCACCACCGCAATGTCGACGTTGCGCTGCTTGAAGATGCGGTTGTTGGCAACGAGGCCGATCGCATCCTCGAACAACTGCGGCAGACGCGTATCGAGCCAGTCGGCGATGTCGGTCAGCAGCTTGAGCGGCACGTCCTGGTGGACGCCACCGACGCGGAAGTAATTCGCATGCATGCGCGCGCCCGAGGCCCGCTCATAGAAGTTCATGCAGTCTTCGCGGATTTCAAACATCCACAGGTTCGGCGTCATCGCGCCGACGTCCATCACATGGCTGCCCAGATTGAGCATGTGGTTCGAAATACGCGTCAGCTCGGCAAAGAACGTCCGCAGATATTGCGCGCGCAGCGGCACTTCCAGGTCGAGCAGCTTCTCGACCGCGAGCACATAGCTGTGCTCCATGCACATGGGCGAGCAATAATCGAGGCGATCGAAATAGGGCAGCGCCTGCGAATAGGTCTTGTATTCGATCAGCTTCTCGGTGCCGCGGTGCAGCAGGCCGACATGCGGATCGACCCGCTCGACGATCTCGCCGTCCAGCTCCATGACGAGGCGAAGCACGCCGTGCGCCGCCGGATGCTGCGGGCCGAAGTTGATCGTATAGTTCTGGATCGACACGTCACCCGTTGTCGGGTCGGCATCGTCCGTCTTGTGGAGCAGTTCGTCGACGTAGTCGCTCACTGATTCTGTCCTCCGCCCTTGCTCGGCACGACGTCCGGGTCCTTGGGCTTTTCCTCGGCCTTGTTGCCCGGATGCGGTTGTCCCGCGCCGGTCTGCTTGGGGGCCTCGGTGGTCTTGGCTTCGGCCGCCTTGGGCATCGTGCCCTTCTCATCGCCCGGAAGGACGTAGTCCGCGCCTTCCCACGGGCTCTGGAAGTCGAAATTGCGGAAGTCCTGCGCCAGCTTCACCGGCTCATAGACAACGCGCTTTTCCTCTTCCGAGTAACGCAGCTCGGTATAGCCGGTCAGCGGGAAATCCTTGCGCAGCGGATGGCCGCGGAAGCCGTAATCGGTCAGGATGCGACGCAGGTCGCTATTGCCCGAGAACAGCACGCCGTACAGGTCATAGACCTCGCGCTCCAGCCAGCCGGCGACCGGCCACAGGCCCGTCACCGACGGCACCGGCTTGTCCTCGTCGGTGCAGACATGGACGTGCAGGCGGTGGTTGCGGGTCAGCGATAGCAGGCAATAGACCACCTCGAAACGCTCGTCGCGCTCGGGATAGTCGACGCCCGCGATCTCCATGAGCTGCTGATATTCCAGCCCCTTGGTGTCGCGCAGCGCGATCATCGCCGGAACCAGGTTCGCACGGTCGACGACCAGCGCCACCTCGCCGACATGGTCGCGCGCGTCGAGCAGCCAGGGGCCAAGCGCGGCGCGCGCCGCCTCGATCACGCCGTCGTTCGAGGCGAAACGGGGAGCAGGCGCCCTCACCGTTCGATGCTCCCGGCGCGGCGGATCTTCCGCTGCAGCTGCATCACGCCGTAGAGCAGCGCCTCGGCGGTCGGCGGGCAGCCGGGGACATAGATGTCCACGGGCACGATCCGGTCACAGCCGCGCACCACCGAATAGCTGTAATGATAATAGCCGCCGCCATTGGCGCAGCTGCCCATCGAGATGACATATTTCGGGTTCGACATCTGGTCGTACACTCGACGCAGCGCCGGAGCCATCTTGTTGCACAGCGTACCCGCGACGATCATCACGTCCGACTGGCGCGGAGACGCGCGCGGCGCGGCACCGAAGCGCTCCATGTCGTAACGCGGCATGTTCACGTGGATCATCTCCACCGCGCAACAGGCCAGGCCGAAGGTCATCCACCAGAGCGAACCGGTGCGCGCCCACTGGAACAGTTCCTCGGTCGAGGTGACGAGGAAGCCCTTGTCGGTCAGCTCGCCGTTCAGCCCGTCGAAAAAGCCCTGGTCGGGCTGCACGACAGCTTGCCCGCCATGGGCCTGCGGCTTGAACTCAACCGGACCGGAGTGAAGATTTACTCCCAATCCAACGCTCCCTTCTTCCACGCATAGACGAGCCCGAGCGCGAGCTCGCCGATGAAGATCATCATCGAAAACCAGGCGGTCCAGCCGAGGCTGAAGACACTGACCGCCCAGGGGTACAGAAACGCCGCTTCCAGATCGAAGACGATGAACAGGATCGCGACGAGATAGAAACGCACGTCGAACTGGCTGCGCGGGTCTTCGAACGCGGGGAAGCCGCACTCATATTCGGACAGCTTCTGCTCATTGGGCTGATGCGCACCCGTCAGGCGCGCGACCAGCATCGGCAGAAACACGAAGGCCGTCGACAGTGCCAGGGCAACGCCCAGGAACAGGAGGATCGGCAGATATTGCGACAGATCGACCAAGTTTTTCTCTCGCAGATGCGGAACTGGATGCGATTGGCTTTAGGCCGATGAACCGGCCGGAGCAAGCCAGCGGAGGCATGAGAATGAATCGCAACTGAACCGTGCCATTCACCCCGAACAACGGTATTTCAGATGGTATTTGAAGGGCTTAAGCGCAATAGCTGCAAGCGATTGCGCTTAAATTCCCCTGAATTGTCAACGAAGCGCGTTCGCGAGCAGCTTGTGCAGCTTGGAATGCAGACCTTCATTGGCGGCCAGATACTCGCCGCGGTCGAGCGACTTGTCGCTGCCCCGGAAGTCGCTGACGAAACCGCCCGCCTCTCGCACCAGCAGCATACCGGCCGCGGCGTCCCAGGGCTTCAGGCCCGATTCCCAGAAACCGTCATACCGGCCCGCCGCGACCCAGGCGAGGTCGAGCGCGGCCGAGCCGAAGCGGCGGATGCCGGCGACCTGCGGCGCGATCGCACCGAAAATGCGGCTCCACTGGACGAAATCGCCATGGCCCAGGAACGGGATGCCCGTGGCGATCAGCGCCTCGGACAGGTCGCGGCGCGACGACACGCGCAGGCGGCCGTCCTGCAACCACGCGCCCCGGCCCTTTTCGGCCCAGAAGCTCTCGTCGGTCAGCGGCTGATAGATGAGGCCGGTCGTCACCTCGCGCTTGCCATTGGCCAGCGGTTCCTCGACCGCGATCGAGATGGCGAAGTGCGGGATGCCGTGAAGGAAGTTCGAGGTGCCGTCGAGCGGGTCGATGATGAAGCGCGGCTTGGACGGATCGCCCTTGATCTCGCCACCCTCCTCCATGAGGAAGTTCCAGTCGGGGCGTGCCTTCTTCAGTTCCTCGAAGACGGTTTCCTCGGCGCGCTTGTCGGCCATCGACACGAAGTCGGCGGGGCCCTTGCGGCTGACCTGGAGGTGCTGGACCTCGTTGAAGTCGCGGCGGAGACGCGGGGCGGCCTTGCGCGCGGCGCGTTCCATGATGGTGAGAAGCCCGGAGTGCGAGGCCATGATCGTCCTTTCGGTCGCGCCTCTGCATCTCAGGCGCTGGAAGTGAAAAGGCCCGCCGCGAACGACGGGCCGGGACGGCGGATGACGGGGTCGCGCTCAGGTCGCGCCGGTCATCCGCCGATACCGATTAGTCCGCGCGGCGGACGTAGGTCTGTTCGTACACGTCGACGACGATGCGCGTGCCGCTGGCGATGTGCGGCGGCACCATCACGCGGACGCCATTGTCGAGAATGGCAGGCTTGTACGAGGACGAGGCGGTCTGCCCCTTCACCACGGCGTCGGCCTCGACGATGGTGGCTTCGATCTGGTCGGGAAGCTGGACCGAGATCGGCTTTTCCTCGTGCAGTTCCATCACGACGTCCATGCCGTCCTGCAGGAAGGCCGCGGCATCACCCAGCAGGTCGCGCGGCAGCGTGATCTGCTCATAGGTATCCTTGTCCATGAAGGTCAGGTCGTCACCCTCGGCGAACAGGAACTGGAAGTCCTTGGTGTCCAGGCGGACGCGCTCGACCGTCTCGGCGGAGCGGAAGCGGACGTTCGTCTTGCGGCCGTCGATGAGGTTCTTCATCTCGACCTGCATATACGCACCGCCCTTGCCGGGCTGGGTGTGCTGAATCTTCACGGCGCGCCAGATGCCGCCTTCATACTCGATGATGTTGCCGGGACGAATGTCCACGCCGCTGATCTTCATGGGTCTTCAACCTGCTGGAAAGAGCGAAGGATACCGGCGCAGAAAATGCGGTCCGGCCTCCTGTGTCGGCTGCCTTACCGCGAAGCGATCTTTCCGGCAAGCAGCGGATAGGGATCGACCGCCTCGCCCTGATACCAGCTGTCGCCCGCGCGCATCCAGCTGACCCCGAAGTGCAGATGCGTGTTGCCCGCCCCCGCATTGCCGCTGTCACCGACATAACCGACGACCTGTCCCTGGCCGACCCGCTGCCCCTCGGCCAGGCCAGGCGCATAGCCCTGAAGATGCGCGTAATAGAGGCTCCAGCGTTGATCGGGCGAGCGGATATAAAGGGTATGGCCACCCCGTGCGCTATCGAACAGCTTCTCGACCGTGCCGGTAAAGGCGGCGACCACCGGGGTCCCGGCCGGCGCCATGATGTCGAGCCCCTCATGCCGCCGCGCGCCGCCCTCGCGCGGGTCGCCCCAGTCATGGTGCAGCCGCGCGACCGGATAGCCCGCGACCGGCATGACAAGGGCGGCGGAGCGTCCCGCTACGCCGGAGGCCTTGGGCGCTGGTGCGTCCGGCACCACCACGCCGCCCGATCCGAACGACACCATCGACAGGAAGCCGCCGACGCCGACGACGATCGCGCCGAGCATCACCCAACCGAAACGCGACAGCGGCCCCGTCCCCCGCGCCCGCTTCATTCCTGGAAGACCGCCTGCGTACCGGGTTTCACCATCAGCGACAGGCGGGCGACATCCCAATTGGTCAGGCGGATACAGCCATGGCTTTCGGCGCGCCCGATCGTCTCCGGGCTGGGCGTGCCGTGGATGCCGTAATGCGGCTTGGACAGGTCGATCCAGATCACGCCGACCGGCCCGTTGGGGCCGGGGGGCAGCATCGCCTTGCGCTCGCCCTTCTTCGCGTCCCAGAACAGCTCGGGATTATAGTGGAATTGCGGGTTATAGTCCGCGCCGTAGATCTTCCAGGTGCCGATGGGCAGCGGATCATGCTCCGACCCCATGGTCGCCTGGAACTGCGCGACCAGCTTGCCCTGCCCGTCCAGCACGCGCAACACCGAGTCCGACTTGTCGACGACGATCTTCTCGCCCTGGGGCTGACGCGCATCGACGTTCAGACTGTTGAGCGTCGCCTTCCAGTCGGCCGGAAAGACATCCGGATAGGCGCGCGACGTCGGCAAGGAGTTGGGCACGACTAGCCGCTGGCCGACCTTGACCTGCGCGCCGGGATTGAGCGCGGCAATGACGGCGGGGGTGGTATGGAACCGCTCGCCCATCGCTTCCCAGGCGTCGCGATAGCCCAGGCGCGGCAACTTGGCCTGCTCGGCCGGGTCCTTGGGCAGCGGATTGGTATAGGCGCCGTCGACGGTCTTCTGGTCGATCGTGACCGTCTTGACCGGCCGCCAGCTACGATAGGGGTAGAGCGCCTTCAGCGTCGCGCTGTCGGGCTCGCCGGTGACCGGCAGGCCCCGCGCCTCCTGGAACCCCTTCAGCGCAGCGGTCAGCGACATGCCGCGCCGCCCGTCGATCACGCCCGGGGAGAAGCCCAGATGGTCGAGGATCACCTGGACATGCATCACGCTGGGGTCGATCTCCCTATGGTCGACCGGCTTGACGTCCTGCGCTGGGGCGGGCGCGAGATCGGCGGTCACCGCCACCAGCGCCAAGGCCAATCCGCCTGCCATCGCGATCGTCGATTTGTTCACGCACCCGCTCCTTCGCCGTCATTTCCAGCATGGATTAACGCGAAGGGCCGCGCTTGTTTCCGAGGCGGAACGGGTTGGGAGCGTCTATCCCCCCGGCACGGGAAGGTGGCAGGCAGCAGGCCTGACGGAGGGGGAGTGCCGAACAGGACGACCTTTGCGGCACTCCCCCTCCACCACCGCTGCGCGGCGGTCCCCCTCCCCGTACCGGGGAGGAAAATCAGGCCTTGCCCAGGACCTCGGCGAACGCCTTGACCGCCGCCGCTTCGTCGCCGTTCCACACCGCGCCCGACACGGCCAGGAAGTCCGCCCCCGCCTTTACCAGCGGCGCCGCATTGTCGGGCGTGATACCACCGATCGCGACGCAGGGGAGCTCGAACAGGGTCGACCACCAGGACAGGATCACCGGCTCGGCCTGGTGTTTCGTCTCCTTGGTCGTGGTCGGATAGAAAGCGCCGAACGCGACATAATCGGCGCCGCTTTCGCCCGCCTGCATCGCCAGATGGCGGCTGTCATGGCAGGTCACGCCGATCTGCACCGTCGGCCCGAGCACGTCGCGAGCCTCTCGCGCATCGCCATCCTCCTGGCCCAGATGCACGCCGTCCGCGCCCAGCCGCTTGGCCAGGCTGATGCTGTCATTGACGATGAACGCCACCTCGCGATCGGCGCAAATGCGCTGGAGCGGCTCGGCCAGCTTGGCGGCGGCGTGCTGGTCCATGTCCTTCACGCGGAACTGAAAGGCCGCCACCGGCCCGGCATCGAGCGCGCGCGCCAGACGGTCGGGAAAGCCGCCGGTCACGTCGAGCGGTGAGATCAGGTAAAGCTGGCAGGGCGGCCGCCGCATGTCGCGCACGAATGCATCGGCGAATTGCGGATCGAGGGGCCCCAGGGGATCGTCTTCAAGCGTCATGCCCCCTCCCCTAGCGCCTGACGCGGCGTCCGTCACCTGTACGGCGCCAAAGGGGAATGGGCGCCCCGGTTCCCCAACCAGGACGCCCAACCCTATCAAGAACTTATTCTTCGTTCTTGTAGATCGCGATCAGCTTTTCGAGCATGGCCAGCGCCTCGTCGCGCGGACGCTGGAAGGTGTTGCGGCCGATGATCGAGCCGTTGCCGCCACCGTCGCGGATGTCGCGCGCGTCCTGATAGACGGCATCGGCACCCTTGGCCGCGCCGCCCGAGAAGACGACGATGCGGCGGCCCGCAAAGCTCGACTGGACGACATGGGCGACCCGGTCGGCCTGGTTGGACCAGTCCTTGCCCTCATAGGCGGACTTCGCCTCGGCCTGTTCGATATGGTCGGTCGGCAGCTTCACCTTGATGATGTGCGCACCGAGCAGCGCCGCCATGTGCGCGGCATAGGCCCCGACGTCGAGCGCCAGTTCGCCGTCCTTGGTCAGCTTGCCGCCGCGCGGATAGCTCCAGATGACGGTGGCGAGGCCCGCCTCGCGCGCTTCGGCGGACAGGATCGCGATCTGGTCCATCGAATCGAAAATGCCGTCCGAGCCCGGATAGATGGTAAAGCCGATCGCCGCACAGCCCAGCCGCACCGCGTCCTGCACGCTGCCCGTCACGGCCTGGGTGATGGAGGTGCCCCAGCTGTTCGAGCTGTTGATCTTCAGGATGGTCGGGATTTGACCCGCGAACGTGTCCGCCCCGGCCTCGAGCATCCCGAGCGGCGCGGCATAGGCCGACAGCCCGGCGTCGATCGCCAGCTGGAAATGGTAATGCGGGTCATAAGCGGGCGGGTTGACCGCGAAGCTGCGCGCCGGGCCATGCTCGAAACCCTGGTCGACCGGCAGGATGATCAGCTTGCCGGTGCCGCCCAGCTTGCCCTGCATCAGGATGCGGGCGAGATTGGCCTTCACCGCGGCGGGCGTGCCTTCATATTTGTCGAGAATGGCCTTCACGGTCGGGGTCATCATGTCTCTCCAGATTGGTATCGGGCTATAAAAGTTCAGAGCATCAGCCAGCGGCGCAGCGCCTGATCGACCTGCTCCATCCGGGTGGGCGAAGCATGGCCGAGGACTTTGACGATATGATTGCGCGGGATGGACAGGATCTTGTCCACCTGCACCTCGCACTCGACGGTCAGGCCGGTATGTTCGCGCGGGGAAAAGGCGACGCGGAACAGCGCCTCGCCACCCACGACCGAGGTCATCGGGCAGACGGTGACGGTGTTGTGCGTCTCGTTATACAGGTCCGACTGGACGACCAGGAACGGGCGATGATCGTCCCCCGCGCGGGTCGCCGCGAGCACGATGGCGGCGTGGGAAATCTTCACGCGTCGGCATCCTTGACGTCGGTTTCCTGGGCCATCGCGTTCCAGAAGGCGAAATCCTCCGGCGTGTCGCGCTTCGACGCGCGAGTCGACTGGCGGCGCGCCTCGCGACGATAGGCTTCGTCGTGCAGATCGACATAGCGGCGCACCGCTTCGCGTGCGATATCGCTTTTGCTGCGCCCCTGCGTGCGCGCGACGGCGGCCAGCCGCTCCTCCAATTCGGTGTCGAGACGGACGCCGAGCATCGCCACTCCTTCGTTTAACGCGTTAAACCTAGCAAGTCCGACAAGTCGGATCAAGCGCTCTTGACGCTGATCTGCGCCGCGCGTCATCCTGTCCTTCGGGCGGAATGGGGAAAAGCGAGATGAGATGGGCGGGCTGGTGGCTGGCGGTGCTGTTGTCGGCGCTTCCGGCATCGTCGGCGATGGCGGGCAAGGCGGGGCCCAAGGTCGGCGAGGTCGCACCCGATTTCGACCTGACGCTGATCGATGGCTCGCATGTCCGCCTGTCGGAACTGCGCGGCCAGGTGGTGGTGCTGAACTTCTGGGCGACCTGGTGCGGGCCGTGCCGGGCGGAACTGCCGCTGCTCGACCAATATTATCGCATCCAGGGCAAACATGGGCTGAAGGTATTTGCCGTGGCGACCGAGGATTCGCTGCCGCTCTACCAGCTCAAGCCGCTCTTCGCCGCGATGGCGATCCCCTCGGCGCGCAGGATCAAGGGCCCCTATGCGACACTGGGCGCGGTGCCGACCAACTATATCATCGATCGGGCGGGCGTCGTCCGCTACGCCAAGGCGGCGGCGTTCGGTATCGACGATCTCAACCGGCTGCTCGTGCCGCTGTTGAGCGAAACCCCGCCGCCAGCGGCGACGGGGTCGTAACTATCCAGCCAAGAGGGGTCACAGCCTGCGGCCTGGCCCCTCCACCATGGTTCGCATGGTCCCCCTCCCCATCCGAGATGGAGAGGATAAGGGTTACGCCATCAGCGCGGCGACGCCGGGCAGGTCCTGGCCTTCCATCCATTCCAGGAACGCGCCGCCTGCGGTCGAGACGAAGCTGAACTGCGTCCCCACGCCCGCCTGGTTGAGCGCGGCGACGGTATCACCGCCCCCTGCGACCGAGACGAGGCTGCCATCCTGGGTCAGCGCCGCCGCCGTCTTGGCGAGCGCGACGGTCGCCATGTCGAAGGGCGGCGTCTCGAACGCGCCGAGCGGGCCGTTCCACACCAGCGTACGGCAATTCTTCAGCACATCGCCCAATGCCTCGACGGCATTGGGGCCGAGGTCGAGGATCATCTCGTCGGCGGCGACTTCGTGGACGTTGACGGTGCGCGTTTCGGGATTCGGCTTGAACTCCTTGGCCACTACCACGTCATAGGGCAGGTGGACGGTGCAGCCCGCCTTGTCCGCCGCCTCGAGGATTTCCTCGGCGGTGCCGGTCAGGTCATGCTCGCACAGCGACTTGCCCACATCGACCCCGCGCGCGGCGAGGAAGGTGTTGGCCATGCCGCCGCCGATGATAAGGTGATCGACCTTGCCGACCAGATGCTTGAGGACGGCGAGCTTGGTCGAGACCTTGGCCCCGCCGACCACCGCCGCGACCGGATGCTCGGGATTGCCCAGCGCCTTTTCCAGCGCGTCGAGTTCGGCCTCCATCGCGCGGCCCGCGAACGCGGGCAGCTGGCGCGCCAGACCCTCGGTCGAGACATGCGCCCGGTGCGCCGCCGAGAAGGCGTCGTTGACGTACAGGTCGCCCAGCTTCGCGATCTGCGCCGCCAGCTCGGGATCGTTCTTTTCTTCGCCGGCATAGAAGCGGGTGTTTTCCAGGATCGCGATATCGCCGGGGTTCAGCGTCGCGACCGCCGCTTCCGCCGCCTCGCCCGCAACATCGTCGATGAAGCGGACCGGGCGGCCCAGCACGTCGCTATAGGGCTGGGTCAGCATCGCCAGCGAGAATTCCGGGTTACGCTGTCCCTTGGGACGGCCGAAATGGGCCAGGATCAGGACGATCGCGCCCTTGTCCGCCAGTTCCGTCACGGTCGCGATCGTCGCGCGCAGGCGGGTGTCGTCGGTCACGCGGCCATCGGCCATCGGCACGTTCAGATCCTCGCGGACCAGCACGCGCTTGCCGGACACGTCACCCATATCGTCGAGCGTCTTGAAGGCCTTGGTCATGATTCCTCGATCCTGATGTTATCGCCGATGCGGATCGTGCCGCCCTCGATCACGCGGGCGCATGCGCCGCCGCGCCAGTCGGGTCGAAGGGCCGCCTGCAATCCGTCGGCGATCGCGTCCATGCGGTGGCACGGATCGCATTCCACGGTGATTTCCAGAAGGACGGGCCCGACACGCAGCCGGGTGCCCGGAATTTGGGGAAGGTCGAAATCCTCGACCAGCAGGTTTGCGCGGCGCTCCTGCCAGGGGATGTCGCGGTCGATCTCGGCCAAAGCGGCGTCCCAGTCAGCCCGCTCGATCAGCGTGACCTGCCGACGCCCGCGACCGCCGGGCTTCAGCCGCCCGCGCACATCGCCTTTCACGCCGCCGTCCAGGGTGACGATGGCGGTGTCGATCACCTCCATCGGCCCCTTCGGCACGGCATGGCGGGCGATGCCGGCCAGATGCCCGGTCATCGCCCGCCCGTTCGTCATCAGAGGAACTTCGCCATCGCGGTCGCGGTGTCGACCATGCGGTTCGAGAAGCCCCATTCATTGTCGTACCAGGACACGACGCGCACCAGCTTGCCGTCGATCACCGCCGTCTCCAGGCTGTCGACGGTCGAGGACTGCGGCGAGTGCATCAGGTCGATCGAGACGAGCGGCTCGTCGGTATAGACCAGCACGCCCTTCAGCGGGCCGCTCTCGGCCGCCGCCTTCAGGATCGCGTTGACCTCTTCCTTCGTCGTGTCGCGCGCCGGGGTGAAGGTCAGGTCGACCAGGCTGACGTCCGGCACCGGCACGCGGATGGCCGAGCCGTCCAGCTTGCCCTTCAGCTCCGGCAGAACCTCGCCCACCGCGCGGGCGGCGCCCGTGGTGGTCGGGATCATCGACATGGCGGCGGCGCGGGCGCGGCGCAGGTCGGGGTGGATCTGGTCGAGGATCTTCTGGTCGTTGGTGTAAGCGTGGACCGTGGTCATCAGGCCACGCTCGATCCCGATCGCGTCGTTCAGCACCTTGGCGACCGGCGCCAGGCAGTTGGTGGTGCACGAGGCGTTCGACACGATGGTGTGATCGGCGGTCAGCTTGTCATGGTTGACGCCGTACACGACGGTCAGGTCGACATTCTTGCCGGGTGCCGAGATCAGCACCTTCTTGGCGCCCGCCGCGATGTGCTTTTCGCACGACGCCTTGTCAGTGAAGAAGCCGGTGCACTCCAGGACCAGGTCGACGCCCAGTTCCTTGTGCGGCAGGTTCGCCGGATCGCGCTCGGCGGTGACGCGGATGCGCTTGCCGTCGATCACGATGTCGTTGCCCTCGGCGGCGACTTCGCCCGGATAGCGGCCATGGATGCTGTCGCGGCTGAACAGCCAGGCGTTCGACTTGGCGTCGGCCAGGTCGTTGATCGCGACGAGTTCCAGCGCGCCCTCGCCCCGCTCGAGGATGGCGCGCGCGACCAGGCGGCCGATGCGGCCGAAGCCATTGATTGCAACCTTGACCGTCATGCCAGCAAGCTCCTGTGTGTCTCTTAGGAGAAATTTCACCTTAAAGTTGATTTCTCTCTCAACAGAAAGTTGATTCCTCTCGCGCCACGCCTTTCGGAGCCGATCCGGCCGCTGTCAACCGCCGCCGCGCGACGGACCGCCCGAATCCGGCCCAATTCCGGGTTGCCGCGGGGTGCCATCCTGCTAAGCCGCTGACATGTCCGAACCCATTGCCGACGACGCCCTTTCCTCGGTCGAGCGGATCGACCACGCCATCGCCCGCATCGAACGCGCGATCCGCAACCGCGCTGCCAAGGAAGACGCGCTCGCCCGGCGCCACGCCGCGCTGAAGGCTCGTATGGCCGACGCGGTCAGCGCGCTGGACGAGGTGATCGCCCGCGGGAGCGCCGCCTAATGGCCGAGGTGACGATCATGGTCGGCGACCGCCCGCACCGCGTGGCGTGCCAGGACGGTGGCGAGGCGCGCGTGCGGATGCTGGGCCAGATGCTCGATCAGCGCTGGCCGGCGGCACTTCGCGCCTCGGGCGGGCATAATGGCGAGCGGGCACTGTTGTTCGTCGCCCTGCTGCTGGCCGACGCGCTGGAAGAGGCCGAGCGCCGCCCCCCGGCGGGTGCGGCGGTAAGCGAGGCCGCACTCGCCCGCATCGCCGAGCAACTGGAGGCGCTGGCCGATGCGCTGGAACCCGATGGGCGCGGGGATGCCATTGAGTAACGGACTCTTGAGTATCCCGGGGGCCTCGCCTACATTGCGTAGCGGCGGGTTCTGCCCGGTACGAGCCACGATAATCCCTGAGGCTATTCTTCATCCAAGGGGGCTGTCCCTGCCCGGACTCTGGTCCGACGCACATGGTTCCCACCTGACGTATTGGGCGTCAGTGGATATTACGGCAAACGGCCACGGCGGTCCCGCCACCCGCCCCTTTCCCGCATGACCGACAAACGCGCCCTTCGCGCCCGGATGCGGGCCATCCGCGAAGCGCACGGCCCCGGCCTGTTGCCGGTCGCACGCGCCTTTCTGGATAGACTGCTGCCCGGACAGGTCGTCTCGGCCTATCGCCCGCTGGGCGCCGAGGCGGACCCGGCTCTGTGGGTGGAGGCCGCGCTCCACGCGGGCGCGACGATCGCCCTGCCCCATGTCGTCGACCGGGCGAGCCCGATCCGCTTCATCCCCTGGATGCTCGGACAGGAATTGACCGTCGGCGCCTTCGGGCTTCACCAGCCCGATCCCGACGGCCCCGAATGCGCGCCCGACATCATCCTGACACCCCTGGTCGGCTTCGACCGGCGCGGCAACCGGCTGGGCCAGGGGGCGGGCCATTATGACCGCGCCTTTGCCGCCCATACCGATGCCTGGCGCGTCGGGCTCGCCTGGGCCGTCCAGGAGGTGGAAATGCCGACACCCGATGCTTGGGACGTACCGCTGCACGCCATCGCCACTGAAACGGAATGGATCGTCCCATGACCCCCAGTTGGCGCAAGCCCGCCGGAATGCTGCTGATCGTCGCGATCATCATCTTATGGGCGGCGCTGGTGGCCAGCCTGTCGGCGGTGGTCGGCCAGTGGCATTGGGGGTTGCAGCTGGTCTTCTACATCGTTGCGGGAATCGCGTGGATCACGCCGATGAAGCCGTTGCTGCGGTGGATGGAGGGGGGACGGGGTTAGGGATTCCCTTGGCCTTCGACTTCGCTCAGGTCGAACGGAGCTTCGGGCAAAACGAACGTTCGGCCTGAGCGAAGTCGAAGGCCACGCTCGACCGCTCACCAAATCGCCAAAGCCGAAAACAAAAGCGCCATCCCGAAGGATGGCGCGAGTGACGGGGCTCGAACCCGCGACCTCCGGCGTGACAGGCCGGCGCTCTAACCAACTGAGCTACACCCGCTTGAAAGCCATATGACACCGATTATCTCGGCATCGGCCCTTTCGGGGATTTCGACATTTTCCACCATTCCCCGAGGGGGATGGCGCGAGTGACGGGGCTCGAACCCGCGACCTCCGGCGTGACAGGCCGGCGCTCTAACCAACTGAGCTACACCCGCTGAAAGCGTCGAGGCGCGCCAACTAGGCGAGCCTCCCGACCCTGTCAACGGATCATTTCAACTTTCTTGCGGAACGTCCGCCGGATCACTTTCACGGTCGAGATGGGTCAGCGTTCCATGCTCGAACAGGAAGCCTGCAATGTCCGGCTTGCCCGCCGCCTTCAGCACGGTCTGAAGGATGATGAGCAGCGGCACCGCCAGCAGCGCGCCGACCGTGCCCCACACCCATCCCCAGAAGCTGAGCGAGACGAGGATCATTACCGGGCTGATGGTCAGGCGATGGCCGACGACCAGCGGCGTGATCAAATTCGCCTCGATCAGGTGCATACCGTACATGATCGCCGGCGGCGCCAGCGCGATCCAGATATCGCTGAAGGTCATGAGGCCGCCGACCGCGAGCAGCAGCGCCCCGATCACCGGCCCGAAATAGGGGATGTAGTTCAGCAGCGCGACGATGCCGCCCCACATCAGCGGATAGGGCATGCCGAACAGCGATAAGGCCCCCGCCACCGCGCCGCCCAGCGTCAGGTTGATGATGGTGATCGTGCCCAGATAGGCCGAGACATCGTCCACCACCTCCTGGATCACCCGCGCGGTCGCCATCGCGCCGTCGAAGCTCGTCCGGCCCCGAATCGTCTCGCGCCGCATCCGCGTCCAGCCCGACAGGACGAAGAAGACGACGAGGACGCCGAACAGGAACTGCACGATCAGCGTCGGGGCCGAGGTCGCGGCCAATTCCAGGATCGAGCTGGGCGGCGACACCGCAGCCGTCTGGGGCTGGCGCACAGGGGTGGATGCGACCTGGCGCAGCGCCTTGTTCACGTAACGCTCGAGATTGGAATAGAGGTCGAGCAGCGGCGCCAGATTGTCCTGGATCCGCCCGATCCGGCTGGGCAGCAGCCGGAAAAAGTCGGTCGCGGGCACGATGATCGCCGCCAGCGCGATATTCGCCACGACCAGGAACAGCAGCACGCAGAGCAGCGCCGCCAGGGGGGACGGCACACGCCGCCGCTCCAGCCATTCCAGGATCGGCACCAGCGCGATCGCGATGACCAGCGCAGTGGTCAGCGGCAGGAAGAACTCCGCCCCCTCCTTCAACGCGAAGGGCAAGGCCAGGATGAACCCTGCACCCGCGGTCAGGGTCAGCCCGGCGAGCAGCCGGTCGCGACGCATCGCGATCCGCACGGCATCGCGCTGCCCCATGCCCACGGGCACCCCCAGGACCGAATCGCCCTCCAGCCGGGTCTTGTCGCCCGCCTCGTCGTACACGTTACTCATAGCCCGCACGTTAGCGGCTTTCCGAAGACAGGAAAGCCGCTAACGCGGTCCTGAGATGACGTTTATGTCATGAAGGACGCGCGACGATAGCATCGCCCTGCATCACCCGGCCTACCAGGCGCGCGGGATGCCGCCGGTCCGCTCGGCGACGGCGTTTTCGATCGACTGGAGCTGGGTACGGGACAACACGCCCGCCTCCATCAGATGCCGCATCAGTTCCTCGGTCAGGGCCGCCAGGAAATGCAATTCCGCCCGCTCCGAGGCCACATCGTCGTTCAAAGCGTCCATCGCCCTACTCCCATAGCCGGATCGACCGAATGTGTAGCGAGCCCCCCAAAGCCGCGATAGTCGGTTTCGCCCTTGGCAGCGACGCGAAGCATTGACGTTAACGTCAAGGTCAATCATCACCACATCATGGACCCGACGACACGCCCCCACCCCTCCCCCGATGCCCTGGCCCAGGGCCTGGTCGCGCTGCTGGACGTGGAGGAGATCGACACCGACCTGTATCGCGGCGCACGGCGCCCCGGCGGCCAGGGCCGGGTGTTCGGCGGGCAGGTGATCGCGCAAGGACTCCAGGCCGCGCAGCGTTCGACCGAGGCCCCGCGCACCGCCCATTCGCTCCACGCCTATTTCATGCGTCCGGGCGACGAGCGTTACCCCATCGTCTACCGCGTGGAACGCGATTTCGAGGGGCGCAGATTCGCCACCCGCCGGGTGATCGCGATGCAGAAGGGCAAGCCGATCCTCAATCTCGCCTGCTCCTTCCAGACGCCCGAAGAGGGCCTGCATCACCAGGACGCGATGCCCGACGTGCCCGCGCCGGACACGCTGACGCCGGAGCGCGAATTGCTGGCGCAACTGGGCGATCGGGTGCCCGCTCCCTTGCGCGCCTTTCTCGAACGCCCCCGCCCCATCGAGTTGCGTCCGGTCGACCCGAGCCAGATGCTCGCGCCCGAGCCGCGCGCGCCCCTGCAGGCGATCTGGTTCCGGCTGGTCGCGCCGATCGGCGACGATCCCGCGCTGCACAGGGCGATCCTGGCCTATGCCAGCGATTTCGCGCTGCTCGGCACCTCGACCCTGCCGCACGGGGTCAACTGGCTGATCCACGACATGCAGACGGCGAGCCTCGACCACGCGCTGTGGCTGCACGAACCGTTTCGTGCGGACGATTGGCTGCTCTACACGACCGACAGCCCCTGGGCGGGCCATGCGCGCGGGTTCAACCGGGGCCGCATCTTCACCGCCGACGGGCGGCTGGTCGCCAGCGTCGCGCAGGAAGGATTGATCCGTCTGCGGACGCCGATCGCCTGACGCCTATCGCCGGAGCATCTCGCGCACCGACTGGGTGGCGCTACGCGTGTCATCGGCCAGCTTCTTGACCTCGGCGGCGACGACCCCGAAACCGCGTCCCGCAGGCCCGGCACGGGCCGCCTCGATACTGGCGTTCAAGGCCAGCATGTTGGTCTGTCCCGCGATCGCGGCGATACGGTCGACGATATGTTCCATGTCGCGCAGCATTGCCTCCAGATCGGTCTTTCGATCCTCGGCGATCAGGCGGAACCGCTCGGCTTGGTCCAGCCGCTCGGCCGCCTCCGCCTCCAGGCGTATCTCGCCGGTGATGTCGCGGGCGAATTTCACGATCTTGCACGGGGCGCCATCGGCACCCAGGATGGGCGTGTAGATCGCCTGCAACCAGATGGCCGAGCCATCCGCCCGCCGCCGCTCGAACCGCCCCGCGATGAACCGCCCCGCGTTCAGATCGGTCCAGAGGCGTGCATAGGCGGGCGACTGGACATAGTCCGATGTGCAGAAGCGGCTGTGATGGCCACCGATCGCCGCCGGGCGGCTATAGCCCATCAGCGAGAGGAAAATGTCGTTCGCGGCCAGCACATGGCCCCGCAGGTCGAATTCGACGATGGCCTGCGAACGGTCGATCGCCGCCAGCCTGCTCTGCGCCTCGGCATCGCTCAGGCAGCGTTGGGTGACGTCGGCGGCGATGGCGATGATCTGCACGAAGGCGCCCTGTGCGTCGACGATCGGCGAATAGCTCGCCTCCACCCAGATGCCGCGACCGTCGCGGTCAATATGCCGATAGGTCCCCTTCTCTACCCGCCCCTGGCGCAGCGCCTGCCAGAAGAGGTCATAATCATGGGAGATGGCGACGTCGGAGGGACATAAGCGCCGATGCGGCTGCCCGATCAGTTCGTCATGGCGATAGCCGAAGGCGCGAAGGAAATTCCCATTGGCCCAGGCGACCCGCCCCTCCAGGTCGAACACGGCCACCAGATGCGCCTGGTCGATCGACCGGAAGACCGGTTCGTTTCCCTGCCATATCTGGCCGGCATCAGGAGCGGCGGCACTCGACATAGCCGCACACTGCCCAAATTGGGCTAAGCAATCGTTAAGCTTTCGTTCCCCTTACACTTGGACGAATAGCTGCCACCGCAATCCGCTTCGCCATACCGTTTTTTCGAGCGAAACCCGATTTCAGGCGATCTGCACCGGGAGGGCGACGAAATCCCGATGACCGCCACCACTTTTCGCGATACTGAGAGGGCTGACGGGTCGCGCCGGCATCGGGCGACGAACAAGGGAAATGGCAGGAATGACGGGAATGCCCGCGCAGGAAGGGCACAATACCGAGCGCTTTCGGCAGAAGCGCGACGCCATTCTGGCAGCGGCGGCACAGGTCATCAACGAACAATCGGCCAAGGGCATGACCTTTGCCGATGTGGCGCGACGGGTCGGGTTGAACACCACCAGCGTCACCTATTATTTCCGGCGTAAGGACGATCTGGCGGCGGCGGCCTTCGAACACACGCTGGAACGGCTGCTGGAGATGCTGGCCGAGGCGGCGGAGGAACCCACGCCCCAGGCGCGTGTCGCGCGCTATCTGGCGATCAACATAGCGCGGCTAGCCCGGATCGAGCGGGGCGAGGAGACGCCCTTCGCCGTCCTGTCCGACCTGCGCGCGATGGAAGAGCCGATCCTCGGCCAGCTTATGGCGGGCTGGCAGAAGGTATTCCGTGCGACCCGCAGCCTGTGGGGCCCCGCCGCCAGCCGCGCGCATACCGACCTCTACGGTGCGCGCGCGCATGTCCTTCTGGAAAACACCTTCTGGTTGCCGATCTGGCTGGTCCGCTACGAGCCCGACCAATATGGCCGGGTCGAGGAGCGGCTGCTCGACGTGCTGACCCATGGCATCGCCGCCCCCGGATCGACCTGGGCGCCGACCATCCTGGACCTGGACGCGCGCGAGACTCAGGGCACCGAGCCGGGGCGGGAGGCCTTTCTGCTGGCGGCGACGCGGCTGATCAACCAGCTCGGCTATCGCGGCGCGAGCGTGCAGCGCATCGCGTCGGAGCTGAACGTCACCAAGGGTAGCTTCTACCACCATCTCGACGCCAAGGAGGATCTGGTCGCGGCCTGCTACCGCCGCAGCTTCGACACGATCACCGCGGCCCAGCAACTGGCCGACGCGGCGGGGGGCAGCCATTGGAGCCGCCTGTCGAGCGCGATCGCGACCCTGCTCGACATCCAGTTCGCCGAGCGCGGACCTCTCCTGCGGACCAGCGCCCTGTCCAGCCTGTCGGGTGAGGTGCGCGCGCAGATGGTCGAACGCTCCAACCGGATCGCACGGCGCTATGCGGGCACGATCATGGACGGCGTCGCCGAAGGCTCGATGCGCGCGGTCGACGCGCTGATCGCGGCCCAGGCGCTGATGGCGATCCAGAACGCCGCCTTCGACATGCGCAAATGGGCAAGCACCATGGACCGCCCCCGGGCCATCGCGCTCTATGCCTCCACCATCCTCTACGGTATGTTCGACGACCGCCTGCTGGGATAGGCGCACAATTTGCGACAATTCGGGCGCGCGCACGACATGATCGGGCGACAGCCGTGCGGCAGAACAGCCATGGTTCGGACGGGACTTGGCCCTTGTCCGCGAAGAGGATGCCCCACCCCATGCGAAAGACCCTGATCGGCCTTTCCCTTGTCGCCATGCTGACCGCGCAAGGCGCCTATGCGCAGTCGGACGCGCCCCCTCCCCTGCCCCACGGTCGTATGGGCGGTGGCCTGATGGGATTGCGGCCCGACGCCAACGGCAACATCACCCGCGACGCCGCGATCGCCGCCGCCGACCAGCGCTTCGCCGCGATGGACGCCAATCACGACGGCACCGTGTCTCCGGAGGAGATGCAGGCCTATCGCGAGCAGATGCGTGCGCAGTGGCAGAGCCGCCGTCCCCAAGGTGACCGCGCCGGTCGCCCCGACCGTCCCGCGCCGCAGCCGGTGACGGCCGAGGCCTATCGCGCCCGGGCGCTGGCGATGTTCGATCGGCTCGACGCCAATCACGACGGCAAGATCGACGCGACCGAACGCGCCGCCATGCCGCGTTTCGGCCGCCATGGCCCGCATGGCGCGGCCCCAGCCTCTCAACCCGCCCCTCAGGGCGATTGAGCCGTCAAGCGGGGCGGCCTATTCTCCCACAGGTCGCCCCGCTTGCGAGCCGCGTACGCCGTGCTAGACCCCTCTCCCATGTCCGAAACGCCGCATCTGCTGCTCGTCGACGACGAGCGTTCGATCCGTGAGCCGCTCGCCGTCTATCTGACCAAACAGGGCTTTCGCGTGACGCAGGCGGGCGATGCCGCCTCGGCGCGCACGCGTCTGGCCGCCTATGCGATCGACCTCGTCATCCTCGACATCATGATGCCGGGCGAAGACGGCCTCTCGCTCTGTCGCCATATCGCCGCGACCAGTGAGGTGCCGGTCATCCTGCTGACCGCCCGTGCCGAGGAGACCGACCGCATCGTCGGGCTGGAAATGGGCGCCGACGATTATGTCGTGAAACCCTTTTCCCCGCGCGAGCTGGCGACCCGCGTGAAAGTGGTGCTGCGCCGGACCCAGGCCGGTGGCGCACGCCATCATGCGCCCGACAGCGGTTCCTATGCCTTTGCGGGCTGGGTGCTGAAATCGGGCGAGCGCTCGCTGGTCGACCGGGAGGGCGTGTCGGTGATGTTGTCGACCGGCGAATATAACCTCCTCCTCGCGCTCGTTACCCGCCCGCGCCAGGTCCTGACCCGCGACCAGCTGCTCGACCTGACCCAGGGGCGCGAGGCCGCCGCCTTCGACCGCGCGATCGACAACCAGGTCAGCCGGTTGCGCCGCAAGATCGAGGCGGATCCCAAATCGCCGGAGATCATCAAGACGGTGTGGGGCGGCGGCTATACGCTCGCGGCCGAAGTTACGCGCCTGTGACGTTACGCCCGTGACCTTGCGTCTATGGCCACGCCGGCTAGCGGCGCAGATGGCGCTGTTGCTCGCCATCGCGCTATTCGTCGCGCAGGCGATCAGCTTTACGCTGCTGCTGCGCGAGCGCCGCAGCCTGCTGCTCGAGCAGACTTCCGGTCCCGCCGTCGCGCGGCTGAACGATGCGATCGACCGGGCGGCGACCGGAAAGCCGCTGCCGCTGGATCGCGGCCGGGTGCGCGCGTCACTCAACAACCCGATCCGCCCCAACCTGCCGCGCGTGCCCGAGGTCGAGGCGCTGATCCGCGAGGGGCTGGCCGAGGCGGGGCATCCCGTCGGCCAGGTCGTGACCGGCATCCGCCCGTTCAAGCCCGAGGATTTCGACTGGCCCCGCCGCCGCTTCGATCGGCGCCGCGGCCCGCCGGCCGAGGAACTGATGATCGCGGTGGAGCGCAAGGGCGGCGGCTGGCTGGTCACCCGCTCCTTCTGGCCCAGCGACGGGCTGTACCTGGTCTGGCGGCTGATCACCCAGACGCTGATCCTCTATGGCATCATCCTGTTGCCGGTGCTGTGGATCGGCCGCCGCATCTCGCGGCCCCTGCGCGACCTGACCCGCGCGGCCGAGCGGTTCGATCCGCGCGAACGGGGCGAGCCGATCCCCGAACAGGGGCCGCTCGACGTCTCCGGCCTGATCGCCGCGTTCAACGCGTTGCGGCTGCGGATCGGGGCCATGCTCGACGAGAAGGACCGGATGCTGGGCGCGATCGGGCATGACCTGCGCACGCCGCTGGCCGCGCTGCGCGTGCGGATCGAGTCGGTCGAGGACGAGCAGGACCGGCTGCGCATGGCCGACACCATCGGCGAGATGAACAAGACGCTGGAGGACATACTCTCGCTGGCCCGCGTCGGACGCCCCAGCGAGAAGGAAACCGATGTCGACGTCAATGCGCTGGTCGATGCGGTCGTCGCCGACTTCCACGATCTGGGCCAGGACGTGACCTTCGAGGAAGGCGGCCGGCTCCGGATGAAGCTGCGCCCCACGCTGATGCGGCGCGCGGTGCGCAACCTGATCGAGAATGCGATCAAATATGGCCACACCGCCGATGTCCGCATCGACGCGCGGGCCGACCGGGTGGCGATCATCGTCGCGGACAACGGCCCCGGCATCGACGCCGATCAGCTGGAGACGGTCTTCGACCCCTTCACCCGTCTCGAAACCTCGCGCAATCGCGAGACGGGGGGGATCGGCCTGGGGCTGGCGCTGGCCCGCTCGATCGTGCGCGAGGCGGGCGGCGATATCGTGCTGGCCAACCGGCCCGAGGGCGGCCTGTCCGCGACGATCACGCTGCCCAGATGATCCTCCCCGGCGCAGGGCGGATCGCTCAAGCCTCCCGTGCCACCCGCAGCATGGCGAGCGCTGCCAGCCCCATGACCCCGGCGGCAATCGCCATCGTCCAGACGATGTCGTGCGGAAAGACATGCGCCACCACCGCACCCATGACCGACGACACGATCAGCTGCGGCAGTACGATAAAGATGTTGAACAACCCCATGTAAATGCCCAGCTTCTCCGCCGGCAGCGCAGCCGACAGGATGGCATAGGGCATGGTCAGGATCGAGGCCCAGGCGATGCCCACCAGCACCATCGCCCCCATCAGCCACCAGGCATCGCGAATGACGAGGAACGAGGCGAACCCCGCCGCGCCGCACAGCAAGCCCAGCACATGCGTGTTCCGGCGCCCGAAGCGCCGCGCAAGCGGCGGCAAAGCAAAGGCCCAGAGGGTCGCCACGCCGCTATAGACCGCGAAGAGCACCCCGACCCAATTCGCACCCTCGTTGAACGCCGCGCTCGACGCGTCCGTCGTATGGAACACCCGCTCCGCGACGATCGGCGTGGTGTAGATCCACATGATGAACAGCGCCGACCAGGTGAAGAACTGGACCAGCGCCAGCCGCTTCATCGTCGGGGGCATGGCCGCCAGGTCAGCCAGGATCTGGCTCAAGGCATTGCGCCCCTTGCCCCCGCGCACCAGCAGCACGCTGACAACCCGGGCCAGGCCGAAGGCGATCAGCCCCGCGCCCAGCAGATAGACCGGCTTGTCGAGCCCGAGCCATCCGACGGCCGCCACGACGATCGCCCCCGCCACGATCCACAGCGGCGCGGTACCGATCCGGTCGGCAGGCACCGCATCGCTATGCCCCGCCTGGTCCTCATCGCTATCGGCGAAACGCGCCAGTTGCTCGGGCGAATATTCCCGGGTGGTCAGCACCGTCCACAGCACCGCACAGAACAGCGCCGCCGCGCCGATATAGAAACCATAACGCACCGAGGGCGGCACCTCGCCCGGTCCGGCGACATTGGCGACATGGAAGACATCGGTCAGCACCAAGGGCGCAAGCGACCCCAGCACCGCGCCCATGCCGATAAAGCCGGTCTGGAACGCATAGCCCGCCGTCCGCTGGCGGCGGGGCAACATGTCGCCGACAAAGGCGCGGAACGGCTCCATCGAGACGTTGAGCGAGGCGTCGAGCAACCACAACAGCAGCGCCGCACCGATAAGCCCGCCAGCATTGGGCATCCCCACCAGCGCCAGCGTCGCCAGCACGGCCCCGGCCAGGAAATAGGGTCGCCGCCGCCCGAACCGGCCCCAGGTGCGGTCGCTATAATGACCGATCACCGGCTGGACGAGCAGCCCGGTCAGCGGCGCGGCGATCCACAGGAACGCCAGATCCTTTTCGGCGGTGCCCAGCGACTGGAAGATCCGACTGACATTGGCGTTCTGCAGGGCAAAGCCAATCTGGATGCCGAAAAAGCCGAACGAGGTGTTCCACAACCCCCAAAAGCCCTGACGCGGCTTCTCCATAACCTCTCCCAAAATTCTGTTATCATTATAGTTTATGGACGGATGCTGGACCCGCGCACCACCAGGGTGGCGGGCAGCAAAGTGGGCGTCGGCGGCTTGCCCGCAATCTCCGCCAGCAGCGCGCGGACCAGCAGCCGCCCGGCCGCCGCCGCATCCTGCACCACGGTGCTCAGCGGCGGATGCGCAAAGCTGGCCGCCGGAATATCGTCGAACCCGACCAGCGAGACATCGGCGGGCACGCGCAAGCCCGCCTCGGCCAGCACCCGCATGGCGGCCAGCGCGATCAGGTCGCTGGCTGCCATGATCCCGTCGAAGGGCTTGCCCCGCGCCAGCAATTCGCGCGCGGCGCGTTCGCCCTCCTCCTCGCTGGAGATGGCGCCCACCTGAAGCGACGGATCGCAGGTCAGACCCGCCTCCTCCAGCGCATCGCAATAGCCGCGATACCGGTCGTGAAACTCGGGATAATGGTCGGTCGCATCGCCCAGAAACGCGATCCGCTTGCGCCCCTGCGCCACCAGATGTCGCGTCGCCGCCAGCGCGCCCGCATGATTGTCGCATCCGACGGTCAGCCCCGGCTGCCCCGGCGCGACCGATCCCCAGCGCACGAAATGCGTGCCGCGCGCGACCAGCGTCTCCAACTGTTCGCGATAGGCAGCGTAATCGCCATAGCCGAGCAGGATCAGGCCATCGGCGCGATGGCTGTCCTCATAATCGGCCTGCCAGTTGCTGGTCGGATTCTGGAACGAGACGAGCAGGTCGTAGCCGACCTCGGCACAGCTCTCCATGATCGAGCCCAACATACCGAGGAAGAAGGGATTGATGAGCGTCCGTCCCGGCGAGGGATCGCGGAACAGCAGCAGCGCCAGCGTCCGCGTCTGCCCGCTGCGCAGGTTGGAGGCGGCACGGTCGACCGTGTAGTTCAGCGTCTTGGCGATCGCCTCGATCCGCGCGCGCGTCGCGGCGCTGACCGACGGGCTACCGCGCAAGGCACGGCTCACCGTCGGCTGGGACACGCCCGCCATTTGCGCGATATCGAACGATGTGGGCTTACGCGGACCGGCCAAGACGTGCGCTTCCTCCTCTCCACCCCGCATACCGGCTTTCATGACCCGGGTTAAGCGCGAGCCCTGTCGTATTAATGCAACAGACCGAAACGGCCGCATTGAATACGTATGCGGCTTTATTGGCTTTCGATGTCTTCGATTTCACAGAGAGCCCAACAAACCATACCCGTCCTTTGAACGAAGACGGGGTTTCTCGGAGGGGATTTCATGACGGTTCGCCCTGTGGCGCCGGCCGATGCCGCGCGCCTGTTCCTGAAGCTCGGGGTCAGCACGCTGGCCATGACGATTGCGGCGCCGGTGTTTGCGCAGACCACCACCATCGTACCCGCGCCGACCAATGGTCCCGACACCGCCGCGCAGCAGGCCCAGTCAGACGCCGAGCCGGGTGAGATCGTCGTCACCGGCTTCCGCGCCGCGCTGGAAAACGCCGTCGCCGAGAAGAAGAACCGCGATCTGGTCGTCGAGTCCGTCTCGGCGGAAGATATCGGCAAGCTGCCCGACGCCTCGATCGCCGAATCGATCGCCCGCCTGCCCGGCGTCACCTCGCAGCGGGTCAATGGCCGTTCCAACGCCATTTCGATCCGCGGCTTCGCGCCCGACTTCTCGACGACGCTGCTGAACGGCCGCGAGCAGACCTCGACCGGCGACAATCGCGCGGTCGAGTACGATCAGTATCCGGCCGAAGTCGTCAACCAGGTCCTGATCTACAAGACCGCCAATGCCGGGTTGATCGGCCAGGGCCTGTCGGGCACGGTCGACCTGAAGACCATCCGCCCGCTCGACTATGGCAAGCGCGTCTTCTCGATCGGCGCGCGCGGCACCTATGCCGATATCGGCAAGCTGAACGCGGGGTCGAAGGACTTCGGCTATCGCGGCACGGCGACCTATGTCGACCAGTTCGCCGACGACAGGATCGGTGTCGCGCTGTCGGCCAGCTATCTGAACGAACCATACCAGATTCAGGAAGGCAATGCCTGGGGCTATGCGCAGACGACCGTCGACGGCCAGCCGGTCGATGTCATCGGCGGCTCCAAATCCTATGTCACCTCGACCACGCTGAAGCGCCTGGGCCTGTCGGGCACGGTGCAGTGGCGGATGAGCGACACCTTCACCAGCACGCTCGACGGCTTTTATTCGGACTTCAACGACGATCAGATCAAGCGCGGTATCGAGCTGCCGCTGCAATGGGGTTCGGGCACGACGCTGACCAACCCCGTCGTCAAGAACGGCCTCGTCACCTCGGGCACGTTCAACAATGTCGAAGGCGTGGTGCGCAACGACTCGTTCCAGCGCAAGGCCAAGCTCTATTCGTTCGGCTATAACGGCAAGTACAAGGGCGATGACGGCTGGAGCGCATTCATCGACCTCAGCTATTCGCGCACCGATCGCGACGAGGTGACGCTGGAGACCTATAGCGGCACCGGATACGGCCAGGGCAATGGCGCGACCGACACGCTGGGCTTCACCACCGGCCTGACCGGCACCGTCTTCAAGCCGACGCTGAACTATTCCGACCCGAACCTGATCCAGCTGACCGATCCGCTGGGCTGGGGCGGCTCGACCCGTCAGGCGGGCTATTATAACGACCGCAAGGTCACCGACGAGATCAAGCAGTATCGCGTCGAGATCGAGCGCGAGGTCGAAACCCCGATCGTCAGCGCGCTGCGCTTCGGCCTGAACTATACCGATCACGCCAAGTCGCTGGCCCCCAACGAATCCTTCGTCACCCTGCCCGGCACCGCGACCATCGCGCCGGTGCCGCAGCAATATCGCCAGACGCCGACCGACCTGACCTATCTGGGTCTGGGCCCGATGCTCAGCTATGATCCGCGCGCGCTGCTGGCGGGCGGGGTCATCGTGCTGACGCCGAACACCAGCCCGGACGTGCCCGCCAAGGCCTATCGCACCACCGAGCATCTGATGACCGCCTATCTCCAGGCGGACCTGAAGGCGCAGTTGGGCGCGGCCGAGCTGACCGGCAATATCGGCGTGCAGGCGGTCGGGGCCGAGCAGAAGTCGCGCGGCCTGATCTATAACGGCACCGGCTACACCAACATCGTTCAGGGCGACGATTATTGGGACATCCTGCCCAGCGCGAACCTGTCGCTGCGCCTGCCCAGCGACTGGGTGATCCGCCTGGCCGCCGCGCGCCAGATGATGCGCCCGCGCTTCGACGATATGCGCGTCGCCCTGTCCTATGGCTTCGACGCGGCGCAGGGGATTATTTCGGGCAGCGGCGGCAACCCGTATCTCCGCCCGATCCGCGCCAATTCGTTCGACGCGACGATCGAGAAATATTTCGGGACCAAGGGCTATCTGGCCGCCCAGGGCTTCTACAAGGACCTGGCGAGCTTCGTGTATAATCTCGAACAGCCCTATGATTACGCCGGGCTCCCGCTGCCCGCCGCCGTGCCGATCGGCACGCCGACGCAAGGGCGGATCACCCGACCGATCAACGGCACCGGCGGCAAGATCTACGGCGCCGAACTGGCGGGCACGCTGCCACTTGGTCAGGTGTTCGGTTTCCTCGACGGTTTCGGCCTGACGGGCGGCGGTTCGTACACCAAGACCGAGATCACGCCGACGCCGGGTGGCAATGCGGAGGATATTCCCGGCTACTCGCGCTGGGTGGCCAACGGCACCGCCTATTTCGAGAAGTGGGGCTTCAACATCCGCGGCTCGGTCCGGTATCGCTCGACCTTCGTGGGTGAACTGTCGGGCTTCGGTGCCAACCGCGTCCGCCGCCGCGCCATCGACGAGACGATCGTCGATGGCCAGATCGGCTATGACTTCCAGGACGGCACGCTGAAGGGTCTGTCGCTGTTCGTCCAGGGCCAGAACCTGACCGACACGCCGTTCGTCACCGTCAATGGCGGTCGCCGCGACGAAGTGATCGACTATCAAAGCTATGGCCGCCGGTTCCTCGCCGGGTTTACCTATCGCTTCTGATGACCGTTTCCCGCGCCGGCACCATTCGGCGCGGGAAAGATTGTGAGAGACGCCGCATGATCGCCGCCCCGTCCGCAGACCACCTCGCCCGCCGGGTCGTGATCGTCGGCGGCGGTACCGCCGGATGGATGACGGCGGCGGCGCTGGCGCGGTTCCTGCCCGCCTCGACCCACATCACCCTGATCGAATCCGATGCGATCGGCACGGTCGGGGTGGGCGAGGCAACCATTCCCGGCATCCGCCTGTTCAACCAGATGCTCGGGCTGGACGAAGCCGAGTTTCTCCGCGCCACCGGCGGCAGCTTCAAGCTAGGCATCCGGTTCGAGGGTTGGTCCGGCGAGGGCAGCGGCTATCTCCATGCGTTCGGCAGCATCGGCCGGGCGCTGGGCCTGGTGCCCTTCCATCATTACTGGCTGCGCGGCGGCGGCGCTGCGAACCCGGCCTCGCTCTGGGGCCATATGGCGAGCGCGCAAGCCGCGATGGCGGGCCGCTTCGCCCCCGATCCCGGCCGCCCCGACCTGCCGAGCGGCTTGGCCTGGGCCTATCATTTCGACGCAAACCTGTACGCCGCACTGCTCCGCCGCCATGCGGAAGCGGCAGGCGTGGTGCGGGTGGAGGGTAGGATCGCCTCGGTTGCGCGCGATGGCGGCGGGCGGATCGACCATGTCGTGGTGGAGGGCGGAGCGGTCCATAAGGGCGACCTGTTCGTCGACTGCACGGGGTTCCGCGCGCTCCTGATCGGCGAGACGATGGCGGAGCCGTTCGACGACTGGTCCGAACTGCTACCCTGCGACCGCGCGCTCGCGGTTGCGGGTGAGCGCGCCTCTCCCCTGCCCCCCTATACCCGCGCCATCGCGCACGGGGCGGGGTGGCGCTGGCGCATTCCGCTTCAGCATCGCACCGGCAACGGGCTGGTCTATGACAGCCGCCACCTGTCGGACGATGCCGCCGCCGACCGGCTGCTCGCCGCGCTGAACGGCGAATCGACGGGCGACCCGCGTCTGTTGCGCTTCACCACCGGACGGCGCGCCCGCGCCTGGGTCGGCAACTGCGTCGCACTCGGGCTGGCCGCGGGGTTCCTGGAGCCGCTGGAATCGACCAGCATCCATCTGATCCAGTCGGGGATCGCGCGACTGCTGGACTATTGGCCCGGCCAGGCGCTCCAACCGGTCGAGATCGACGCCTATAATCGCGAAACCGAGGCCGAGTGGCTGGCCATTCGCGATTTCCTGATCCTGCATTACCACGCCAACGCCCGGCCCGAGCCCTTCTGGACCGAACGACGTGCGACGCCCCTACCCGATAGCCTGGCCACCCGCATCGCGCTGTTCCGTGCAGCCGGCCGGTTCCGGCGCGAGGGCGACGAGCTGTTCGCCGAGCCCGCCTGGGTCCAGGTGATGATCGGACAGGGCATCCTCCCCGCCGCGCACCATGCGCTGGCCGATGCGCTATCGGCGGACGAGCTGGACGATTTCCTCAGCCTCACCCGGCGCCACGCCGCGCAGGTCGCCGCCCGGCTGCCGACGCACGACGCCTTCCTCGCCGCGCACTGCGCCGCGCCCTTATCAAAGGTCTTTGCATGAAAAAGCTGCTGCTCGCCCTGCTGGCGACTGCCACGCCGCTCGCCGCCCAGGATTACCGCCAGCGCCTGCCCCAGGACGAGGTCATCTATTTCGTCCTGCCCGACCGGTTCGACAATGGCGACACCGCCAATGATCGCGGCGGCCTGACGGGCGGCCCGCTGACCACTGGCTTCGATCCGACGCACAAGGGCTTCTACCATGGCGGCGACCTTAAGGGCCTGACCAGGCGGCTCGACTATATCCAGGGACTGGGCGCGACCGCGATCTGGCTGGGGCCGATCTTCAAGAACAAGGCGGTGCAGGGTGCCAAGGGGCAGGAGAGCGCGGGCTATCACGGCTATTGGATCACTGACTTCACCACGGTCGACCCGCATCTGGGCAGCGAGGCCGACCTGCACGCCTTTATCGACGCCGCGCACGCGCGGGGCATGAAGGTCTATATGGACATCATCGTCAACCATACCGCCGACGTGATCCAGTATCGCGAGTGCGCGGAAGGCTCACCCTGCCCTTACCGCGACATTGCGACCTATCCCTATCAGCGGCGCGGCGGCGTGAAGGGACCGGCGATCAATCCCGGCTTTGTCGGCGACGAGGTGCAGACGGCGGCGAACTTCACGAAGCTGACCGATCCGAACTACGCCTACACACCTTACGTCCCGGCGGCGGAGAAGAACGCCAAGACCCCGGCCTGGCTCAACGACCCGATCTATTATCACAATCGCGGCAACACGACCTTCGAGGACGAGAGTTCGACGATGGGCGATTTTTCGGGGCTGGACGATCTCTACACCGAGAATCCACGCGTCATTTCGGGCATGATCGACATCTATGGCAGCTGGATCGACCGCTTTGGGGTCGACGGCTTCCGCATCGACACCGCCAAGCATGTCGACCCTGCTTTCTGGCGCGCCTTCGTGCCCGCGATGCTGGCGCGGGCCAAGGCGAAAGGCATTCCGAACTTCCACATCTTCGGCGAGGTGACGGCGGGCATGGAGCCCGGCTATCTCGCCCGCTGGACGAAGATCGCCGACTATCCGGCGGTGCTCGACTTCGCCTTCATGAACGCGGTGATCCAGACGGTCGCAGAGAACAAGCCGACCCGCACCCTCGCCAGCCTGTTCGAGGGCGATGTCCTCTATGCCAAGGGCGAGGCGACGGCGGACATATTGCCGACTTTCCTCGGCAATCACGACCATGGCCGCTTCGCCCATGATGTCCGCGTGGCGAACCCCAATGCCTCGGACGAGGAAATCCTGAAGCGGGTCGAACTGGGTCATGCGATGCTGCTGACCTTGCGCGGCGTGCCGACCATCTATTCGGGCGACGAACAGGGTTTTGCGGGCGACGGCAACGACCAGGATGCGCGTGAGGACATGTTCGCCAGCAAGGTCGCCAGCTATAACGACAACCGGCTGGTCGGCACGACGAAGACGACCGCGACCGACAGCTTCGTGCCCTCCCACCCCCTTTACCGCGAGATCGCGACGTTCGCCCGATTGCGCGTCGCCAACCCGGCGCTGACTCGCGGGCGGCAGGTGATCCGCGCGCGCGGCGATGCGCCGGGGCTGTTCGCGGTATCGCGCTTCGATCCCGATAGCGGCCGCGAATATGTGATCGCCTTCAACACCTCGGCCAAGGCCATCGCCCAGGCCGTGCAGGTTGAAACGGCATCGCAGCGTTTTACTGCCATGGCTGGGCACTGCGCCCCGACTGCCGGCGCGCCTGGCAGCCTGATGTTTGACTTGCCCGCCTTCGGCTATGCCGTTTGCGCGGCGGAGGCCCGTTGATGACCCAGACCGTTCCGACTGCCCCGCGTCCCTGGTGGAAGGGCGCGGTGTTCTATCAAATCTATCCGCGCAGCTTCGCCGACAGCAATGGCGACGGCATCGGCGACCTGCCCGGCATCACCGCGCGGCTGGACCATGTCGCCAGCCTGGGCGTCGACGCCATCTGGCTGTCGCCCTTCTTCACCTCGCCGATGAAGGATTTCGGCTATGACGTGGCGGATTACCGCGATGTCGATCCGATCTTCGGCACGCTGAAGGATTTCGACGCGCTGGTCGCGCGCGCGCACGAACTTGGGGTGAAGGTCGTCATCGACCAGGTGTACAGCCACACTTCCGACGAGCACCCCTGGTTCACCGAAAGCCGCGCCAGCCGCACCAATGCCCGCGCCGACTGGTATGTCTGGGCCGATGCCAAGCCCGACGGCTCGCCGCCGTCCAACTGGCAGTCGGTGTTCGGCGGCCCCGCCTGGACCTGGGACGCGCGGCGCGGGCAATATTATCTGCACAATTTCCTGAAGGAGCAGCCGCAGCTCCACGTCCACCATCCCGAGGTGCAGGCCGAGTTGCTGGCAACCGCGCGCTTCTGGCTGGACCGGGGGGTGGACGGCTTTCGCCTCGATGCGATCAACTTCATGATGCACGAGCCGACCCTTCGCGATAACCCACCCGCCCCCGACACGGGCAAGACGCGCACGCGCCCCTTCGATTTCCAGGTCAAGCTCTACAATCAGAGCCATGCCGATATCGTGCCCTTCCTGGAGCGGATCCGGTCGACGCTGGATGAGTATGGCGACCGCTTCACCGTGGCGGAGGTCGGCGGTGACGAGGCCGATCGCGAGATGAAGCTGTTCACCGCCGGGGATCACCGGCTGAACACCGCATACGGCTTCGACTTTCTCTATGCCGACCGGCTGACCCCGCGCATCGTAGCCGAGGCGCTGGCGAAATGGCCCGCCGAGCCGGGTGTCGGCTGGCCGAGCTGGGCGTTCGAGAACCATGACGCGCCGCGTGCCGTGTCCCGCTGGACCACGCCCGAGCATCGCGACGCGTTCGCACGGATGAAGATGCTGCTGCTGCTGTCGTTGCGCGGCAACGCCTTTCTCTATCAGGGCGAGGAACTGGGGCTGACCCAGGTCGATGTGCCCTTCGAGCGGCTAGTCGATCCCGAGGCGATCGCCAACTGGCCGCTGACCCTGTCGCGCGACGGGGTCCGCACGCCGATGCCGTGGAGCAGCAATGCGATCAATGGCGGTTTCTCGGACGCGGAACCCTGGCTGCCGGTCGGGCCCGACCATGCCGCGCTGGCGGTCAACCGGCAGGATGGCGATCCGGACTCGCTGCTGAACCTCACCCGCCGCCTCGTCCAGCTGCGCCGCCAGACACCCGCGCTGGCGGGCGGCGGGCTGACGCTGCTCCACGCTGATGACCAGCTGCTCGCCTTCGAGCGGCACGAGGGCGGCCAGCGGCTGCTCTGCCTGTTCAATACGGGCGACACGCCCGTCCAGCTTCCCGCCACCCTGCCACGCGGCGGACGGGTGCTGGTCCAGATCAATAACGCCACCGATGAACGCCTTGGCGCGTTCGGAGCGGCGATCCGGGAGATGACTGCATGAAGACGACCATTGCCATCGGGCTGGGCCTTATGGCCTCTGTCGCCCAGGCCCAGAACGGCCCCGCCGATCCGGCGGTGAACGAAACCTTCAAATTCGCCAAGCCAGCAGGCCAACCGGACGCGGTGGAGACCTCGCCCGACGGCCGGATCACGGTGCAGGTCTCGACCGACAATGACGGCCGCGCGGTCTATATGATCGCCCGTAACGGCAAGGCGATCGTCGCGCCCTCGCGGCTGGGCATGATGTTCACCGACGCGCCCAAGATCGAGCGCGGCATGAAGATCGAGTCCGTCGCCCACGCCAAGTCCGACACCAGCTGGACCCAACCCTGGGGCGAGTGGCGCACCATCCGCGACAACCATCGCGAGATGCGAGTCCGCCTGATGGAATCGAGCGCACTGCATCGCCGCTATGACGTGGTGTTCCGGGTGCAGGACGACGGCGTCGGCTTCCGCTACGAATTTCCCGAGCAGCAGGCGCTTCCCAAGGCCGACGTCGCCGAAGAACTGACCGAGTTCAACATCGCGCAAAACGGCACCGCCTGGTGGAAGCCAGCCTTCCTCTGGAACCGCGAGGAATATCTCTACAACCGCACGCCGATCACGGCGGTCGGCACGGCCGCAACGCCGATCACCATGAAGCTGGACGACGGCACGCATATCGCCATCCATGAGGCGGCCTTGGTCGACTATGCCAGCATGGCGCTGATGAAGACCGAGGGGAATGGGTTCAAGGCGGTCCTGACCCCCGGCTCAGGCGCGCCCAAGGTGGTGAAGACCGGCGCGTGGACAACGCCCTGGCGCACCTTCCTGATCGCCCCCGATGCGGGCGGGCTCTATATGAGCCACCTGATGCTCAACCTGAACGAGCCCAACAAGCTGGGCGACGTCAGCTGGGTGAAGCCGGGCAAGTTCGTCGGCGTCTGGTGGAAGATGATCAAGGGCGAATGGAGCTGGGCTCGGGGCCCGCGTCACGGTGCCACAACCGCGAATGTGAAGACCTATATCGACTTCGCATCCAAATACGGCATCCCCGGCGTGCTGGTCGAGGGGTGGAATATCGGCTGGGACGGCGACTGGGCGGGCAATGGCTCGGCGATGCAGTTCGCGACCCCGGCAGAGGATTTCGATGCCGACGCGCTGGCGAAATATGCCAAGTCGAAGGGCGTCTCGCTAATCGGCCATCACGAGACTGGCGGCGCGGTCAGCCATTATGAGAGCCAGTTCGACCCCGCGTTCAAGTTTGCCGCCGATCATGGCGAGCATGTCGTCAAGACCGGCTATGTCGCCGATGCAGGGCAGATCGAGCGGGTGAATGCGGACGGCACGGTATCGCGCGAATGGCATGAGGGCCAGTGGATGGTGAATCACCATCTCCGCGTTCTTCAGGCCGCCGCCGAGTATAAGGTGTCGATCGACAGCCACGAGCCGGTCAAGGACACCGGCCTCCGCCGCACCTATCCCAACTGGCTGGCGCGCGAGGGGTCGCGGGGCATGGAATATAATGCCTGGCCGGGCAAGAACCCGCCCGAGCATGAGGCGAATCTCGCCTTCACCCGGATGCTCGAAGGCCCGATGGACTTCACGCCGGGCGTGCTCAGCCTGACCGGCAGCGACAACAGCCCGATCCAGTCGACCATCGCCAAGCAGCTGGCGCTGTATGTGGTGCTCTATTCGCCGGTGCAGATGGCGGCCGATACGCCGGAGAATTACGCGAAATACCCGGAAGCCTTCCGCTTCATCGCGGATGTGCCGGTGGACTGGGAGGACAGCCGCGTGCTGAACGGCGAGGTCGGCGATTACGTCACCTTCGCGCGGCGCGACCGTAAGAGCCGCGACTGGTATGTCGGGTCGATCACCGACGAGAATGCGCGGGAGCTGACCGTGACGCTCGATTTCCTCGATCCTGGCAAGACGTACGAGGCGCAGGTCTATAAGGACGGGCCCGGTGCGACCTATGCGACCGAGGCGCGGCATTCGATCGCGTTCGAGACTCGGCGGGTGAAGAAGGGCGACACGCTGACGCTGTCGCTGGCCCCCGGTGGCGGCCAGGCGATCCGGTTGAAGGCGCTGTAACGCCGCAATTCCTCCCCATCTCTGATGGGGAGGGGGACCGCGCCCGCAGGGCGTGGTGGAGGGGCATGGCCGGTCCGTCCTGCCCCTCCACCATCGCTGACGCGATGGTCCCCCTCCCCAAGCAAGCTTGGGGAGGAGTTGGTCGTTACTTCGTCGGGAAGCCGCGCTGTTTCAGGAGCGCGTTCACGTCCGGGTCCCGGCCCCGGAACGCGCGATATGCCTCCGCCCGGTCCGTCTCGTTCCCCGTCGACAACAGGATGCGCGCAAAGCGATCCGCCGTCGCCTTGTCCCACGGGCTACCCGCGTCCTCGAACGCGGCGAAGGTGTCGGCGTCCATCGTTTCCGACCAGAGATAGCTGTAATAGCCCGCCGAATAGCTGTCCGACGAGAACAGGTGATTGAACTGCGGCAGGCGGTGCCGCATCACGAGTTCCCTGGGCATCCCGATCTCGCGCAGCGTCGTCGCCTCGAACGCCGCCGGATCGACCACGCCGTCGGGCACGGTGTGCAGCTTCATGTCAACGATCGCCGAGGACAGATATTCGGTCGTCGCAAAGCCCTGGTTGAAAGTTTCCGACGCCTTGATCTTGTCGAGCAGCGCCTGCGGCATGGGCTGGCCGGTCTTGTAGTGGCGGGCATATTTGTCGAGCACGTCACGGGTCAGCAGCCAATGCTCGTTCACCTGGCTGGGATATTCGACAAAGTCGCGCGGCGTGCCCGCCAGCCCCGGATAGGTGACGTTCTGCAGCATCGCATGGATCGCGTGGCCGAATTCGTGGAACAGCGTCTCGGCATCGTCCAGGCTGATGAGCACCGGCTCGCCGGGCGCACCCTTGGCGAAGTTGTTGTTGTTGGACGACAGGACATTCTGCGCCGGCGGCAGGTTACGCTGGCCGCGATAGGTGTTGGCCCAGGCGCCCGAGCGCTTGCCCGTCCGCGCGAAATCGTCGCGGTAGAACAGGCCGACCTCCTTGCCGTTGCGGGTGACGTGCCACACGCGCATGTTGGGCTCGAAGACCGGGACCGTGCCGGTGATCTCCTTGAACTCCAGGCCGTAGAGCCGGTTCGCGGCATAGAGCGAACCCTGGATGATGTTGTTCAGCTCGAAATAGGGCTTCAACTCGGCCTGATCGAGATCGTAGCGGCTCTTGCGGACCTTTTCCTGATAAAAGCGATAGTCCCAGGGCTCGATGGTGATCTTCGCACCGTCCTTATCGGCGATCGCCTGCATGTCGCGGACCTCCTCGGCGACGCGCGCCTTGGCGGCGGGCCAGACGCGCATCATCAGGTCCATCGCGGCGGCCGGGGTCTTGGCCATCGTGTCCTGCATCCGCCAGTCGGCATGGGTCTTGAAGCCCAGCAGATGCGCGCGATTGGCGCGCAGGCGGACGATGCGGGCAATGGTCGCCTTCGTATCGTTGATGTCGCCATTGTCGCCACGCTTGGTGAAGGCGCGCCACACCTGCTCGCGCAGCGCCCGGTCGGTGGCGAAGGTCAGCACCGGATCGACCGCCGAGCGGGTGTTGACGATCGCCCAGCCCTGCTTCCCACGCTCGGCCGCCGCCGCCTTGGCGACCGCCTTTACGCTGTCGGGCAGGCCCGCAAGGCGCGCCTCGTCGGTGACGATGATCGCGGTGCCTTCATCGGCCAGCAGCCGCTGCGAGAACTCGGAGAAGTTGATCGCGAGATTCTGGTTGAAGGCGGACAGCTCGGCCTTCTGCGCCGGGGTCAGCTTCGCCCCCTGCCGAACGAAGCTGTCATAGGTGCGCGTGACCAGCCGCTTCTGCTGCGCATCGAGGCCGGAAGTATCGCGCGCCCGGTAGATCGCCTCGATCCGGGCGAACAGCTTGGGGTTGAAGGTGATCTCGTCCGACGCCTTGGCGAGCTTGGGCGACCATTCGCGGTCCAGCGCCTGATAGGCGGGCGAGTTCATACTGCCCGTCATCACCCCGAACAGCGTCATCACGCGGTTCAGCGTCTGCCCGGCATTCTGCATCGGCACGAAGGTGTTGGCGAAGCTGGGCTTGGCGGGATCGTTGGCGATCCGCTCATAGTCGGCGCGCCGCTCGGCCAGCGCGGCCTCGAAGGCGGCGGGGAAGAGTTCGGGCTTCACCTTGTCCCAGGGTGGCACCCCGCCATAAGGGCCGGTCCAGGGGCTGAGCAGGGGATTGGTCGCGGGGGCCTGCGCGGCCTGCGGGGGAGACGCCGTGGCGGACGTGCTCATAAGGGCCGCCAGGGTGACGGCGATAGGCAGATGACGCAAAAAACACTCCCGTTCATGAACGCCGCGTCATCATAAGCCGCTGATCGGACGGGTAAAGCCCGCTCCCCTTACCGTTCGCCCAACTGCGTCTCGGCCTCGCGGGCGGCGGCGACCAACCCCTCGCCCGTCCGGCGCGCGGCGGACGGCGTCATCGACACCGCGACGCCATTGGGCCCGTCCAGCATCACGATGCCCTGCTCGGCCGTGGCGAGCCCCGCTTCGTCATGCACCTGCGCCGGCGATCCTGGCGAGGTCATGCGCCCCCCTTTTCCAGCGTCGGGCCACCGCCATACAGATAGCCGGGATCGAAATCCGCCAGCGCCGCCAGCCCGTCCAGGTCCAGTATATGGACATTGCCGCTGCGGAAGGTCATCAGCCCCCGCTCGCGCAGAGCGCGCAACACGCGGTTCAGATGGACCGGGGTGATGCCCGACGCCTCGGCCAGGTCGATCTGCGTCACCGGAAAGCGAAACGCCCCGTCCCGCACCATGTCGATCATCGCCAGGCGGGCGTGAAGCTCGCAGAACAGGTGCGCCACGCGCCCATCTGCCTCCAGCCGCCCCAGGCGGAACACCCATTCGCGGTGCATCGCCGCATCGAGCAGGGTCGAGAACCAGAGCAGCCGGGTAAGGCGCGGATAGCCCGCGACGATCCGCTCCAGCCGGTCATGCCCCGCCAGCGCGACCCGCACCGGGGTCAGCGTCGCAACGTCATGGTCCAGATGCCGCATCGCAAAGCCGTGCAGGTCGACGAAATCGCCGGGCACATGGAAGGCGACGATCTGGCGATTGCCTTGGCGATCGTCCATGTAGCGGCACATCACGCCTTCAAGCAGCAGGCTGCTCTGGCGGACCCGCTCGTCGCGACGGATGACGATCGTCCGCGCGGGGATCGCACGCACCTCGTCGATGCTGTGTTCCAGCACCGTCACATCTTCGGGCGTCATCATGTCGCGCCCGCGCCCCTCCAGGAACAGGCCGGTCAGCAGCGGCCTGTCAGGGGACGGGCGCTGCTGCCGCAGGGTCTCGATCGCGGACACCGTCATTACTTGGATCCCTCACGCAGCGTATCGGATTGCCAATCCTTCGCCGGGGCAAAGGGTTCCATCGTCACGTGAGCGGAACGGTTCAGCCGCCGATCGACGTACCCGATCCGTGGATCGCCCCGGCCTCATGCGCCCCGGCATCGGGGTGTTTGCGATTGCTGCGCACCGATGCCCAGAATGACAGGCCGATCAGCGTCGCGCCGATCAGGCCGGTGATCGTCTCGGGGATATGGAAACGCACCGACAGCAGCATGATCGCGGCCAGCGCGACGATGGCGTAGAAGGCGCCGTGCTCCAGGTACCGATATTGCGCCAGCGTGCCATGGTCGACCAGCATGATCGTCATGGACCGCACGAACATCGCCCCGATGCCCAGGCCAAGCGCGATGATGAACAGATTGTTCGACAGCGCGAACGCCCCGATCACGCCATCGAACGAGAAGCTGGCGTCGAGCACTTCCAGATACAGGAACGCCGCAAGGCCCGACCGCGCGGCCGCCCCCGTCACCGCGTCGCCGTCCCCTTCCAGCACCACGCCGATCGCATGGACCGCGATATAGGTCAGCAGCCCGAATATGCCCGAGGTGATGAAGGTCATCGCGTCCGCCGCCGGGATGGACTGCGCGATGACATAGAGCGCCAGCAGGACGATCCCGGTCGCCAGCCCCGCGATCTTGCGAAGCGCGGCCAGCGGACGCTCGATCGCGCCGATCCAGTGCTCGTCCTTATCCTCGTCCAGGAAGAAGCCCAAGCCGACCATCGCCAGGAAGCTGCCGCCAAAGCCCGAAATGCCGACATGGGCGGAGGTGATGATCTGTTCATATCGGACCGGATCGCCCGCCGCGAGCTTGACGGCCTCGACCGGCCCGAGATGCGCGGCGAGGGCGACGATGGCGAGCGGGAAGACGATCCGCATCCCGAACACCGCGATCAGGATGCCCCAGGTCAGGAAGCGGTGGCGCCATTTGTCGTCCATGTCGCGCAGCACGGTCGCGTTGACCACCGCATTGTCGAAGGACAGCGACACCTCCAGCACGCCCAGGACCAGCACGATCCACAGGATGCCCAGCGTTCCGGGCAGCGTGCCCGTGCTCTGGAAGCCCAGCCATGCCGCGATCGCCAGGCACAGCGCGGTGAAGACGAACGAACCCTTATAATATTTCAACAGCACCCGCGAACCCCTGTCCCTGCCCCGATCACCCCTGTTCGGCGATCCGGAGGCCGTGACGGTAAAGTCGGGCTCCCCGGATTTGTTCAATCGGGCACCGGCTCTATCGCGGCGAAGTCGGCGGGGGACAAGCCGGGATCAGATGCGGGCGTCGTTGCCCAGCAATTGTTCGGTGATCAGCGCGGCGGTCCCGAGCAACTGCCTCAGGGCTTCCTCCTCGCTGGCCAGGGCAGCGGTGATCCGGACGAAGGGGACGGTCAGCACCGCGCAGGCGCGTCCGGCCCGCATGATGGGTGCCGCCAGTTCGATCATGCCCAACAGCTCGGCGCTCTCGGACCGGACAAAGCCCTGGGCTCGGATCGCATCGGTGTCTTCGCGCAATTGCTGGCAGGCCCGATCCGACAGCGGGGGATCGAACAGCGCTTCCCATTCGCGCCGCTTCGCCTCCGACTGAAAGGCGTAGAGGACGTGGCCCGAGGCCGTTTCGTGCATCGGCCGACGATAGCCGACACGGACCGAAAAGCCGACCGTGGTGTTCGCCTCCATCCGCGCGATCACCGACGATGCCGCGCCTGACGGGATGGCCAAATAGCAGGACTGGCCGATCTGATCCGCCAGCCTGCGCATTTCCGGCAGGGCCTGTTCCATCAGGCTGCGCACCGGCGGCCGCTTCAGCCCGAGATGGAACAGCCGCGACGTCATCACATAACCGTCCGGCCCCTGCGCGACATAGCCGCGATGCTCCAGCACCTGGATCATCCGGAAAAGCTCACCGGTCGACCGCCCCAGTCGTGTGACGATGGCACTCATGGTCAGCGGGTGTTCCTCCGCCGCCAGCAGTTCGAGGATGTCCAGCCCCTTTTCCAATGCCGGGGCCCGGTACAGGCGCTTGTCGTCGGTGCCGCTCGCCATATCCGTGGACAACAGGACTCTCCGTCGCGATGTCGACAACAAATGCCTGTATCGCAGCTAAAAATGCCCGCTGCCCACTACATTCTTTACCGCACGGTCAGCAACATGATTAAAGTTAAGATGACATCAATTTAATCCACGAGGACATGGATGACGTCGGGCGCGACGCGCACCGACGTGCGGGCCATATCCGACGACAGCGGGGCCAGGCGTGCCGGATCCGACAGCATGACGCGCCAGCGTCCGGCATGACGGCGGGCCGAGACGATATTGTCCGCCCCACCCAATGCCTGCACCAATGCCGCGGGCAGAGACGCATCGGTCGTCGCCGATGCTGCCTCGGCCGGTGCCGGAGCGGCAGCGAGCGCGACTGTCGCCGCCCGTTTGGTGGCCGCGACCGGCCCCGCCTCGATGGCGGCGCGCATCTCCATCGCGACCGTGTCGGCGACGGGGCCCAGCACCACCTGCACTCCGCTGGGCGAGGGACGCAGGATGCCACGTGCGCCCAGCCGCTTCAGCGCGGGCTCGTCGACCTGTGCCGGATCGGCCACGACCAGACGCAGGCGCGTGGTGCAGGCCGCCACCTCGGTCAGATTGGTGCTGCCGCCCATCGCCGCCACGAAGGACGCGCCGCGACCACCCGCGACCGGCGCCGCCTCACCCTCCGGCTGATCGGCCTCGACGGCCGGCTCTGCCTCGCGCCCCGGCGTCTGCAGGTTCCACCGGCGAATGGCGAAGCGGAACACGGCGTAATAGAGGACGGCATAGACCGCCCCGACGGGCAGCAGCAGCAGCGGCTTGGTCGCCTTGCCGAAATTGATGCCATAGTCGAACAGACCGGCCGAGAAGGTGTAACCGAGGCGCACCCCGAGCGCGTTCATGATCACCTCCGACAGGCCGGTCAGAATGGCGTGGAAGGCGTAGAGGACCGGCGCCAGGAACATGAAGCTGAATTCGATCGGCTCGGTCACGCCGGTCAGGAACGACATCAGCGCCAGGCTCAGCAACATGCCGCCGACCGCCTTTTTCCGCGCCGGCAACGCCTCGTGATACATGGCCAGACAGGCGGCGGGCAGGCCGAACATCATGACCGGGAAGAAGCCGCTCATGAATGCGCCCGCCGTGGGATCGCCCGCGAAGAAACGGGTCAGGTCGCCGGTCTTGCCCTGATAATCGCCGACGACGAAATAGGCGACGGTGTTCAGAATATGGTGCAACCCGGTGACGACCAGCAGGCGGTTCAGCACGCCAAAGGCGAACAACCCCAGCCCGCCCGCATGGACGATGCCCTGGCTCAGGCCGTCGATCCCGGCATTCACCGGCCCGAATGCCAGGCCCAGCAGGCCCGCAAGCCCCAGCCCCGCTATGCCCGAGATGATCGGCACGAAACGACGACCACCGAAAAAGGCAAGATATTCCGGCATCTTGATGGTGGCGAACCGGTTGTAGAAGCTGCCGCCGATCAGGCCGGCGACGATACCCACCGGCACGTCGAAGCGGTGGACTGCCTTGGTCCGCCACGCCGCCTCGACAGTGGTGGCAATATCCTTGGCCAGCCCCATGGCCGTGCCCGGCGGGGGCACGACCAGCGTCTCGGCGCCCTTGGTGGTGACGAGGTAGCAGGTGATGCCCGCCAGCGCCGCCGCCCCGTTGCCGTCGCGGGCAAAGGCGGTGGCGACACCGACTGCGAACAGCAGGCCCAGATTGTCGAAGATCGCATTGCCCGCATTGGCGATGAAGGCGATGTTGAACATATCGGGCTGGCCGAGGCGCAGCAGCAGGCCCGCCACCGGCAGGACCGCGATGGGCAGCATCAGCGCCCGCCCGAGCGATTGAAGCGTGGCCATGGGCGAGTTCATGCGCCGATCTCCTGAAGCATGGTCGTGATGTGCGCGCGAACCGCCGCAGCCGAGGGAAGCGCCATCGCGGCGATCGCGGCGGCGCGGCATTTCTCCATGTCGAGCTTGCCGACCAGCGCCTTGATTGCGGCGACCCGCGCCGGGGGCACCGACAATTCGGTGACGCCCAAGCCGAGAAGGATGGGCACCGCCAGCCGGTCGGCCGCCAGCGAGCCGCAGACGCCGACCGGCGTGTCATGCTTGGCCGCCCCGTCGCAGGTCGCGCCGATCAGCCGCAGCACCGCCGGATGCAGGCCGTCCACACCCGCCGCCACCGCCGCGTTGCCGCGGTCCATGGCCAGCGTGTACTGGGTCAGGTCGTTGGTGCCGATCGAGAAGAAGTCCGCCTTGCGCGCGAGGATGTCGGCGGAAATGGCGGCGGCGGGGGTTTCGATCATCACGCCGACCTCGGCCTTGCCACCCTGCCGCTCGACGACGGCACGAACCGCCTCCAGCTCGGACAAGCTGGCGACCATCGGCGCCATGATCCGGCACGGCTGGCGCACCGCCAGGATCGCGCCGACCTGATCCTCCAGCAACTGCGGATCGGCCAGCGATACGCGGATGCCGCGCAGGCCCAGCGCCGGGTTTTCCTCGACGGGCAGGTCCATATAGGGCGCGGGCTTGTCGCCGCCGACATCGAGCAGCCGGACGATCATCGGCCGGTCGCCCAGCGCGTCGGCGATCGCCTGGTAATCGCGCGCCTGTTCGTCCCGGGTCGGCGCGGTCTCGCGCTCCAGGAACAGGAATTCGGTGCGCAGCAGGCCGCAGCCCTCCGCCCCTTCGGCCACCGCCGCCTCGGCATCGGCGACCGAGCCCAGATTGGCGAACATCTCGATCCGGGTGCCGTCCGCCGTCCGGCACGGCCCCTGTGCGGCGCGCGCCAACTCGGTCTCGGCCTTGCGGCGGGCGATGGTCTCGCGCGCCTGGTCTTGCGCCCCGGCATCGGGGTCCGGGTCGATCAGGCCGCGGTCGGCGTCCAGGACGATCACGCGTCCGTCGTCCAGCGCCGCCAGCGGCGCGCCGAACGCCACCGCCATAGGCAGGCCCATGCCCGCCGCCAGGATCGCGGCGTGCGAAGTCGGGCCGCCCTTGACCAAGGCGATACCCGCCACGACGCCTGCATCGAGCGCGGCGACCTGGCTGGGGAGCAGATCCTCAGCGACCAAGATCGCCCCGGTCGGCACGCTTGGCCCCTCGATCGGCAAGCCGGCGAGCGCGGCCAGTACATGGCGTTCCAGATCGCGCAGATCGTCGGCGCGTTCAGCGATACGGCGGTCGCCGCTCGACAGCAGGACCGCGACCTGCTCGGCGATCGCCTCCTGCCATGCCACACCCGCGCTCAGGCCACGCCCGATCGCGCCCAGCGCAGCTTCCGACAAAGCGGGATCGGCCAGCATCGCGCCATGCGCGGCCATCACGCCGCCCCGCGCGCCACCGGCAGCGGCGGCCTGAGCGAGCCCTTCGCGAACACGCGCCAGCGCATCGGTCAACTTGTTCCGCTCGTCCTCGACCGAGCCGGGAATCGTCTCGACGGGAATGGCGGCACGGGTCAGACGGTGGATCGGTCCCACCGCTAGGCCCGGTGCGGCGGGCACCCCGCCCAGACCGGGGCCTTCGCCCCGCACGGGCTCGGGCGCGTCGACCGGCGTTTCCTCGGGCGTCGCGTCGCTTAAAAAGGCGAGGACCTCGGCCAGCGCCGCCGCTGCCTGCGCGCCGCTCGCCTCGATCCGCGCCGTCGTGCCATGGCCCAGCCCCAGGCCGAGCAGCCCGACCGCGCTCAGGCCGGAGGCGTGACGATCGCCGTGATGGAGCGTAACCTTGGCATCATGACGGCGAACCGCCTCGACCAGCCGGGCCGCAGGGCGCGCGTGCAGGCCGTGCGACAGCGCGACGACAATCTCCTCGACCAGCGTTTCACCGCTCGCCTCCACCTCGACCGCATCGGCCGCTAGTGGGACGACGCGCAACAGGGGATCACCGACCGCGACCAGCCCTTGGGCGATCGGCTCGACGGCATAGCGGGTGGCATCGGCAACGATGATCGGCGTGACGACAGCGGGCGCGTTCTGAACGAGGTAATCGAGGTCGAAGCGGATCAGCGGCTGGCCCGCCAGCACCTTGGCTCCCGCCTGGACCTGAGGGGTCAGCCCCTTGCCGCCCAGCGACACGGTATCGACACCGATATGACAGATCAGCTCGAACCCCTGGGCGCTGCGCAGCGTCACAGCGTGTCCCGCCTCATGCACCGTCAGCACGGTCGCATCGCATGGCGCGCAAAGTGCATCATTGACCGGGTCGATCGCCATCCCGTCGCCCAGCATCTTTTCGGCAAACACGGGGTCTGGCACCTGTGCCAACGGCATTACCCAGCCCGCCAGCGGGGCAAAGATGGTCAGATCACTCATCGCACGTCACTTTCGCCAAACTGCATTCCTTCCCCCCGTGAGCGTCCGCGGCGCGTCAGCGCGGGCGGACCATCACCCGGCCCAACAGGCCGCTCTCGATATTGCCCATGCCCGCCACGATCAGCGCGACCGTCCGCTTGTCCGCGCCCGAGGGCAGCGTCGCGACCATCGGGCCAGGCTTGGGATCGCGCTTTTCGGCGACCAGCATCCCGTCGACCCACAGGCTCGCCATGCCGCCGACCGATGCCAAGCGGATCTCGCCACCCCGCGCCGCCACCGCCTTTCGGGGCGTGAAGACCGTGCGATACACGCGCCACCCGGCGCCTTCGGCCGGGGTCGGCGTGCCTGCCCGGACAAAGGCCCAGCCATTATTGTCGCTGGCGGCGGGCGCCAGGTCAGGCGACGGCTTGTCGGCGAGCAGCGGCGAACGCCGCCAGTCGCGCAGGTCCATGTCGCCCGCCATCACCGATACCTGCGCACGCGGGGCCACGCCCAGCCGGTCCAGCTTCAGCGTCGCGGGCTTCAGGCCGTCCGCCATGGCGCGGATCACGATCCTGCCGCGCCCGGTGTCGGGCCGCACGATCATCTGCGCCAGCCCGTTGAACAGCGAGCGCTGGTTGCCCTTTTCGGGCTCGTGGCTGTTGGGATCGCCATTGCCGACGCCGATGATCGCGCCGCCTTCGATGGTGAAGCGGGTCATCAGATTGGCGGTAGGCACATGCCGCCCCTTGGCGTCGACCGCGTCGATGGTGATCGCCTGCGCATCCTCCGTATCGCCAGCCATCACGGTACGGGCGGGGGTCAGACGCAGCGCGACCGGCGCGCCGACGGTCTCATGCGCGGCGCGCGCCACCTCGCGACCGCCGCGATAGGCGATCGCCTCGATCCGGCCCGGCGCATAGGGGATGGTCCATGCATTGCCCATCAGCCGGTCGACCGCCGCCTCGCCCACCGTCTTGCCGTTCAGGCGAAGGACGACGCGCCCGGCATTGGACAGGACCATGATCTTGGTCGGCTGCCCCTCGCGCCCCGGCCAGCTCCAATGCGGCGCGATGGCAACGACCGGCTGGTCGTCGACCCAGGCGGCGCGGTGGATGTCGAAGGCGGTCTTGGGAAAGCCGCACAGGTCCATGATGCCGAAGAAGCTGGCGATGGTCGGCCATTCATAGGGCGTCGGCTCACCATGATAGTCGAAGCCGGTCCACACGAAGCCGCCCGCCACGAAAACGCGCTCGGCGATCTTCTTCCACGCGACACGGTGCGTCGCGCCCCAGCTTGCCGCTTCGTCGTCATAGCTGGACGCGATATGCCGCGCCGGATCGCTCTGGAACGCACCGCGCGTCATGAAGGCGCTGGTGTCCTCCGAGCTGGTCATCGGCTTGGTCGGGTTCAGCCGGTGATAGCGGTCGTAATCGCCCTGATAATAATTGAACCCGGTCACATCGACGACCTGCGCGACATTGACCGGATCGAAGAAGGACCCGTTCATCGCCGCCGTCACCGGACGGCTGTCGTCCAGCGCGCGCACCCAGTGCGCCATGCGCTTGACCATCTCGACGCCCGAAGGCGTGCCCTGCATCGGTTCCTCGTTGAAGACCGACCACAGGATGACCGACGGATGGTTGCGGTCGCGCCGGACCAGCCATTCCAGCTGTGCACGATATTCGGGCGCCGGATTGAACTGCCGGTTCTCGTCCATCACGACCAAGCCCAGCCGGTCGCACCAGTCGAGCAATTCGGGCGTCGGCGCATTGTGGCTGGACCGCACCGCATTGCAACCCATCGCCTTCAACCGCTCCAGCCGCCAGCCGATCAGCGCATCGGGGATCGCGGTGCCGACACCGGCATGATCCTGATGCAGGCACACGCCCTTCAGCTTCACCGGCCGATCGTTCAGGAAAAAGCCGCGATCCGCGTCGAAGCGGATGGTGCGGAACCCGATCGGTACACGCCGCTCGTCCGCCACCTGTCCGTCGCGGAGCAGCCGGACCTGGACCGTGTAGAGCGTCGGCCGCTCGATCGACCAGAGCGTGGGATCGGCAATTGCGAGGTCCAGGCTCGCAGTGGCTTCGTCCAGCGTGGGGACCGTGGCCTGCGCCTGCCCCTGCGCGACGAGCTTGCCCTGCGGGTCGAGCAACCGCGCCTCGACCGTGACGGTGCTTTCGGTAGGGGCGATGCTGGTCAGCGTGGCGGTGACGGGGACATGCCATCCGTCCGCCCGCTTACGCGGATCGCAGTGCACGCCGTCCGTCGCGATCGAAACGGGGGCATAATCGGCCAGCCAGACATGGCGGTAGAGCCCGGCGCCCTCATACCACCATCCCTCCATCGCTTCCGCATCGACGCGTACCGCGACGATATTGGGCTCGTCGCCGAAGCGCGCGAAGGGCGTCAGGTCGATACGGATGGCATTATAGCCGGAGAAATTATGCGCGACGACGCTGCCATTGACCCAGATGGTCGCGAACGTGGCGATGCCGCCGAATTCCAGCTCGATCCGCCGCCCCTTGAGCGCGGGGTCCAGCCGGAAGCTGCGCCGATACCAGCCGATCCCACGCGGACGATAGCCCTGTGCGACATTGGCGGCCTTCACGAAGGGCTGGAACGAGGCCCAGTCATGCGGCAAGTCCACCGCCTGCCAGTCGCTGTCGTCAAAATCGACCGCCGCCGCGCCGCGCGCATTCCCGGCCTTGACCGAGACATAGGTCGCATTGTGCGTGTCGAGCGGCGCCGGCTCTATATCACCTTCGTGGAACAGCCAGCCGCGATCCATCAGCACGCGCGCCGCATCCTGCACCGGCAGGGCGGCGGGAAGCTGGTTGGTCGGCGCGGGCATGGGCAGCGCGCCTGCGCCATCCGCAGGACGACCGCTCGCCGCGAACAGGGGCACGGGCGCGATCCCGCCCGTCAGCCCCACCACCGCGCTGCCGAGCAGCAGGTCGCGGCGCCCGACCGTCATGCCGCGACCGGCTCCGCCGTCGCGATGCGGGTTTCGACCGGCTTGAGCGCGTCATCGAGCACCACCCAGTCGGCACGCAGGCCCTTGGCCAGCGCTCCACGCTCATGGGCGAGGCCCAGAAACGCCGCCGGGTTGGTCGCGGCCAGCACCGCCGCCTGGTCGACGGTGATGCGCAGCTGCTCGACCGCATTGGCAACCGCCGACCCCATGTCGAGGTCCGAGCCCGCCAGCGTCCCGTCGGCATAGGTGCACTTGCCGCCCGACACGTCGATATGGCGGCCGTGCAGAACGAAACCCTTCTCCACCGCCCCGACCGAGGACATGGCGTCGGTAACGAGCATCAGCTTGTCGAACGGCCGCGCCTTCAGCGCCAGCCGCAGCATCGGCGCGGAAACGTGGAAGCCGTCGATGATGAGGCCGCTATAGGGCCGCGGATCGTCGAGCGTCGCGCCCGCCAGCCCCGGCACCCGCTGCTGCATCGCGGGCATCGCGTTGTAGAGATGGGTGATACCCGACAGCCCAACATCGAACGCCGCCATCGCCTGCTCGTAGCTCGCCTCGGTATGACCGGCGCTGACCAGCACGCCCGCATCGACCAGCCGCTTGATCGTCGCCAAGGGCACCCGCTCGGGCGCGATGGTCAGCATGACCTTGCCCTTGCGCGGGCGGGTCAGGACGGCGACCATCTCGTCGTCCAGGTCGCGGAAGCGCGCCGGATCGTGGATGCCCTTGCGCGCCGGATTGAGCACCGGCCCCTCGACATGGATGCCGACGATACCCGGCACCTTCGCCTCGATCGCCTCGTCGATCGCCTCGAGCGCGCGGGCGATCTTGTCGGGCGTCTCGCTGACGAGCGTCGGCAGCATCGCGGTGGTGCCATAGACGGCATGCGCCGCCGCCATGGTCGCGATGCCGTCCACGTCGAGACGATCGTTGAACAGCACGCCGCCGCCGCCATTGACCTGCGTGTCGATATAGCCGGGGACGACCCAGCCGCCGTTCAGGTCGATCGCATCGCCCGAACCCTCGACCGCGCCGATCGACGCGATGCGATCGCCGTCCACGACGATCTCCGCACCCGGCAGGACGCCGCCGGAGGTCGCGACATGGCCGTTGACGAAACGGAAACGGTTCATAGCGTGCGGGTCACTTTCTGCAGATGCGGCGGCGAGTCGGGGTCCATGCCACGGGCGAGCGCCAGCGCCTCGACCATGCGGTAGAAGCTAGCGAGCATCGAAATCGGCTCCAGCGCGGGGTGCCCGGCGACCATGGGCAGGCTACCGCCCTGCCCCGCGACGAACGGCTTGGCACCGCGCGCCTCGAACTGGTCGGCGACCGCCTTCACATCCTCGCCCGCCACGTCCGACGTGGCGAGGCCCAGCACCGAATAGCCGGGCTCGACGATGCGCATCGGGCCGTGGCGCACCTCGGCGGCGCTGAACGGCTCGGCCTGGATCGAGCAGGTTTCCTTCAGCTTCAGCGCGGCTTCCTGCGCCACGCCGTAGCCGTAACCGCGACCCAGCACGAACATCTGGCTGACCTCGCGCAGCCCCTCGACCGCCGGCGACCAGTCGAGGCCGAGCGCCTGCTCGACCTGTCCGGGCAGATCCGCGAGCGCCGCCTCCAGCGTCTCGTCCCCCGCCCAGGCGGCGGCGAGCTGCGCCAGACCCGCCAGCGCGGTCAGGCAGGACTTGGTCGCGGCGACGGCCTTTTCCGGCCCGGCCGACAGCGGCAGGAAGGTGTCCGCGCCGGTCGCCAGCGGCGACTCCTCGTCATTGACCAGCGCGACGATATGCGCGCCGCCCGCGCGATAGGCCTCGACCGTCGCCAGCAGGTCCGGGCTGCGCCCCGACTGCGAGATGGCGATGACCAGCGCGCCCTGCACCTTCATCGGCGTTTCGAAGATCGACGCGACCGAGGGTGCGGCCGACGACACCGGCACGCCGGTCTTCGTCTCCAGGATATATTTCCCATAGGTCGCGGCGTGGTCCGACGAGCCACGGGCGATGGTGACGATCACCGGCGGCGGGGCGGCACGCAGCCGCTCGGCCAGCGGCCGGACGGTCGGCGCGTTGCGCGCGAGCAGCCGGGCGATCGCCGCCGGCGCCTCCCCCGCTTCCGCTCCCATCAGGGTGCCGGTTCCCGCTTGACCGGCGGTCATCACTTCAGACATCGGTTAACTCCGCGACGAAATCATAGGCATCGCCGCGATAGAAGGACTGGGTATATTCCACCGCCCGTCCATCGCGTAGAAATCCGCGCCGTTCGATCAACAGGCCCGCATGGCCCGGATCGACATCCAGCATCTTGGCATGATCGGGGCCGAACGGCACCGCGCGCAGCCGCTGGAGCGCGCGCACCGGCCGATTGCCCGCACGTTCCAGTGCCGCATAAAGCGACCGGTCGACCGACTCGATCGACGGCAGCGCAAAGCCGGCGATGGTCGACACCTCGACCGCCATCGGCACTTCGTCGGCAAAGCGCACGCGCTGGAACCGATAGACCGGTGCGCCCGGCGACAGCCCCAGCGACATCGCCTCCTCGGGCGTGACGGTGCCCGGCGCGCGGCTGACCCACTGGCTGCTCGGCGTCCGGCCGCGCGCGATCATGTCCTCGGAGAAGGAGGACAGCTTGGAGAAGCTCTTTTCCACGCGCCCCGCGACGAAGGTGCCCGCCCCGCGCCGACGCGTCAGCAGCCCCTCTTCGACCAGGCCACCGATCGCCTTGCGCACGGTGATGCGCGACACGTCATATTCGATCGCCAGGTCGCGTTCGGCCGGGATCGCATCGTCCTCGGCCAGCACATTGTTGGTGATCGCATCGCGCAGCAGCTGCTGGAGCTGGAGGTACAATGGCGCGGGATTCCCCTTTCGGAAGGAACCGACCTGCGCCGAGAATGTCATGGCCGCGCCATCCCCCTTTGCCCGGGCGTCGCTCATGCCACGCCCCGCTTCGCACCAAGGCTTATCGCAGTGCAACCAAGCCGGCAATAGGTATTATATATGGCATACATTGGCTTTTATCCTTCCCCTATCGTCCGGCGGATCGCCGCGATCCGTTCGGCACTGGTGCGCCGCCGGGCGCCCACCGCAAAACCCATCGCGGCGATCCGCGAATCCCCCCAGTCCTCGCGAATGCTGGCCGAAGCGTGGACCGCTTCGACGCCGGTCCGCTCGATCAACTGCGCAACATTGTCCGGCGAAACGCCCGAACCCGCGATGATGGACAGGCGACCGCTGGCCGCGGCGACCATGTCCGCGATCACGTCCGCACCCTGCTCCGCCGTCGCTGCGCCGCCGGATGTCAGGATATGGTCATAGCCCAACGCCGCGACCGCCTCGACCGCCGCGACCGGCTCCGCCACCAGGTCGATCGCCCGGTGCAGCACGATCGCCATCCCCGCTGCCGCATCGCGCCAGCGCGCCAACTGGTCGAGGTCCAGCCGCGTACCATCGGCCATCGCGCCGACGACCACGCCCGCCACGCCCATCGCCGCCATCCGCCGGATCTCGTCGGTGGCCAGCGCGGCTTCGGTCGCATCGTAGCGGAAGTCGCCGTCGCGCGGCCGGACCATGGCATGGACGGGCACGCCGGACTCGACGGCCAAGGCGACCAGCGCCGCAGACGGGGTCAATCCCCCCAGGCCGAGCGCGCCGCACAATTCGATCCGGTCACCGCCACCTGCCACCACGGCTGCGACGCCATCCGCATCATCGACGCAAATCTCCAAAAGCGTCCTAGTACGTACCGGTGCCATGACCATCTTGAACCTCCCAGGCACAGCCGCCTCAAGCCCCGGGACCCATAGCATGACGCACCCCGACAAACGTGGCATTTAAGCACCACGTCGGGCAATGCGCCAGCCCAATGGTCCCATGAACCAATCGTCACATTTTTTCCGTTTACGGACCAATGACGTTTTGGTTACAAGTTGGCATCTCAGCATAAAATATAACGAGATAGCAAAAAGGGAGGACGCCACCATCTTCCCGACAGAAAAACGATCATCGCGCATAGGGTGGCGCGCAAAAGTTTTTTGGGGAATTTGAGTATGGTTAGCTTACGCGGCATGATCCTGACCGCCACCGCGCTGGCAGGCATTCCGGGCACCGCCTTCGCGCAGACGGCTACTCCGTCGACCAGCGCGCCGACGCAGACCGCGCCCGGTGCCGACCAGTCCGATACCAGCGGCGACGTCGTGGTCACCGGCATCCGCCAGAGCCTGCGCAACGCGATCAACGTCAAGCGCGAAGCCAATGCCGTGGTCGACGTCATCACCGCCGAGGACGTGGGCAAGTTCCCCGACCGCAACGTGGCAGAGTCGCTGTCGCACATTCCGGGCGTCAGCATCGACCGCCGCTTCGGCGAGGGTGAAAAGGTCGCCATCCTGGGCACCGACCCGGCGCTGAACCGGATGCTGCTCGACGGCCATGCACTTGCCTCGGCCGATTGGGGCGGCAACGACAACGACCCGTCGAGCCGTACCTTCAACTATTCGCTGCTCGCCCCCGAGCTGGTCGATCGGCTGGAAGTCTACAAGTCGCCCGAACCGCGCATCGAGGAAGGCAGCCTGGGCGGCACGGTGATCGTGCGCACCCGCCGCCCGCTCGACCTAGCGCCCAATTCGGTATTCGCCTCGGGCGGCTATTCGTACAATGACCGGTCGGACAAGGGCAATGTCCGCGCCTCGGGCCTATACAGCTGGCACAACCAGGCCGACAATTTCGGCATCCTGGTCGCCGCCACCTATGACCGCCAGAGTCTGACCCGCGCGGGCGTCGAGTTCTTCGGCTATGACAATGTCGCCCCGACGGCGCCCGGCACCGCCTGTCCGTACAGCAGCCCGTTCGTCAACTGCTCGAACGGCGCGTTGAGCCTGAAGAGCCCTAACGCGACGATCACCGGCGGCACCATCGCCGACCTGTACAAGGCGGTCTCGCCCTTCGGCATCAACTATGCCTATTTCCAGCAGACGCGTGAGCGCGCCAGCGTGTCGGGCACGATGCAATATCGTCCGGCCGACAATCTGACGCTGACCCTCAATGGGCTGCACATCGACGGCAATTACAATAATTACAGCCAGTCGATGTACACCATTCCGGGTGCGTGGACCGGCAATGTCCTGCAGTCGGCGAACATCAGCAACGGCGTGGTCAACTCGGCCAGCTTCGGCGCCGCGACCAACCAGTCGTCGCAGCTCGATACGCTGGTCCGCAAGACCAAGCTGAAGACCGACAATCTGAACTTCTTCGCCGACTGGGAAGGCGATGACGGCGCGAAGATCAGCTTCGCGGGCGGCTGGTCGCGCGCGACCGGCGGGCGCAACCCCGAATATCTGTTCAACGTGCAGACCAAGCTGCCGTTCAGCTATGCCTTCGGGCCGAAGTCGGCGACGGTGAACTATGGCGGCGATCCGACCAATCCGGCCAACTACTTCACCAACCCGAACAACAACCCCGCCACGATCGAGGGCCGTCCGGTCATCGTCAACGGGCAGCAGCTGAACGCCGCGCAGATCGGTGGCCTGGACTATAGCGTCACGACCGACCGCGACATTTTCGGTGGCTATGACGCGACCATCCCGGTCGCCTTCGGTCCCTTCACCCAAATCCTGCTGGGCAGCCGCGTGACCGACCACGTCAACCGGCTCGATGCGCGTGGCATCAACACCTATATGACGACGTCGATGACCGCCAACCAGCTGGGCGTGCCCACGCTGGTGACTCCGGGCGGCGTGTTCGACGGCACCGGTGGTTCGGGCAATGCGACCCAGTATCTGAACCTGCCCGACCAGGCGGTGATCGACATCCTGGGCAAGGCGATCAACAGCGCGCTGGTCAACAAGGTCGGCGCCTCCACTCGCGTGCGCGAGACGGTGATCGCGTCCTATATCCAGGCGAATTTCGACCAGGGCGGCGTGCGCGGCAATATCGGTGGTCGCCTGGTCTATACCCGCGACCAGTCGAACTATGCCGTGACGCAGAGCAATCTGGCCACCCCGGTGCCGGTGCCGACCCAGACGGTCACCGATTACCTGAAGTTCCTGCCCAGCGTGAACATCGCCTATTCGATCAGCCCGAAGGTGATCGTGCGCGGTGCCGTGGCGCGCGTGATCTCGCGCCCGCGCTACGAGGATCTGGCGGCCGGCCTGTCGCTCAACAACGTCACGCTGGATGGCGGCGGCGGCAACCCGAACCTGAAGCCCTACGAGTCGACCAACTATGAACTGACCGCGGAATGGTATCCGCGCGCGGGGACGTTGCTCGCGGTAGAACTGTTCCGTCGCGACATCTCGAACTACATCATCAACACGCGGACCAACGCGGTCTATTTCAACACGCTGCAGAACGCGCTGACGACCTATAACGTCAACCAGCCGATCAACGGCGGCAAGGCGACCGTCAACGGCGCGCTGGTGTCGGGTCAGGCCGAAATCTGGGGCGGCTTCGGTATCCAGGCGAACTACTCCTATCAGGACAGTTCGACCTCGTCGGTCGACACGACCGGTGCAGCACTCAACCTGCCCTATCTGTCGCGTCACACGGTCAACGTGATCCCCTATTTCGAAAAGGGCATCTTCCAGGCGCGCCTGAGCTACAATTACCGTTCGAGCTATTTCCGCACGATCGGTCGCCTGGGTTCGCGCGAGATGGTGGCGCCGTACAGCCAGCTCGATTTCTCGGCCGGTGTGAAGCTGACCGATGCGATCACGCTGAGCGTCAATGCGCAGAACCTGCTCGACGAAACCTATTACCAGTATAACGCGACGCCCGACCGTCCGACGGCCTTCTACAAGAACGGCCGGACCTATGCGGCTTCGGTCGCGGTGCGGTTCTAAGCCTTCTGCATCCCCTCCCGCAGGCGGGAGGGGACCGAGGGGAGGGCAAGGAGCCTCGCAGAGACTATCGCTTGGGGCATTCCCTCCCGCTTGCGGGAGGGGCGTGAATCCCACCAGGCTTTGCGAACGAGAGAGGCCCGTCGGTCCATCGGGATCGGCGGGCTTTTCTCGGCACTGACTTTAACGAGTCATTAAACTGCTGCGCACCTGTCACCGATCTGCGACGCGGGCGTAACAGATGACGGCTATGACATCCCCAACGCCCAAGCGTGGGGGAACGCCGATGCCGATCACCAGCATTCCGATCGATGGTTCGTTGCACGAAGACGCCGCCATCCTCGACTTCATCCCCCGTGCACCCGTGACGCCCGAGCCGGAAGGCAATGAGCGTCGGCGCTATCGCACCATCTGGATCTCGGACGTCCATCTCGGCACACGCGGCTGCAATGCCGAGATGCTGATCGACTTCCTCGACCATGTCGACAGCGAGACCATGTATCTGGTCGGCGACATGATCGACGGCTGGCGGCTGAAGAAGAAATTCTACTGGCCCGCCGCGCATAACGACGTGGTCTGGCGGCTGCTCAAGCGCGCCAAGCGCGGCACCCGTGTCGTCTATATCCCCGGCAATCACGACGAGATCTTCCGCCAGTTCACCGGCATGGATTTCGGCGGCATCGCCATCTGCCGCAAGGCGATCCACGAGACGGCGGATGGCCGCCGTCTGCTGATCCTGCATGGCGACGAGTTCGATGCGATCACCCTGGCGCATCGCTGGCTCGCCCATGTCGGCGACTTCGCCTATACCGCGCTGATGGAGGTCAACCGCTGGGTGAACATCGTTCGCCGCTGGATGAAGCGCCCCTATTGGTCGCTGTCCAAGCACGCCAAGGCCAAGGTCAAGAACGCCGTCGCCTTCATTTCGCATTTCGAGGACGTGGTCGCCCATGCGGCCGGCGCGCGCGGCGTCGACGGGGTCGTGTGCGGCCATATCCACACGGCGGAAATTCGCGAGATCGGTGGCGTTACCTATTATAACGACGGCGACTGGGTGGAGGGCTGCACCGCGCTGGTCGAACATTTCGACGGCACGATGGAAATCCTGCACTGGGCCGAGGAAATGGAAGCGCGGCGCCAGCGTCCGACCCCGGCCGCCCCGGCTCCGGCCACCATCGCCGCCTGACACGGGGAACCACTGGGATGCGGATCGCGATCGTCACCGACGCCTGGAGCCCTCAGGTAAACGGCGTAGTCCGCACACTGCAATCCGTATCGGCCGAGCTGCGCGCGATGGGGCATGAACTGTGCGTCGTGTCGCCGGATCGCTATGCCTCGCTCCCCTGCCCGACCTATCCCGAGATCCGGCTGGCCCTGCCCGGCCCCGGGGTGGTCGGACGCACGCTCGGCCATTTCCTGCCCGATGCAGTCCATATCGCGACCGAAGGGCCGCTGGGCCTGCTCGCACGGCGCTGGTGCATGGTGCAGGACCTGCCCTTCACCACCGCCTATCACACCCAGTTCCCCGAATATGTAGCGGCGCGGATCAAGGCGGTGAGCCCCGAATTCGTATGGCGCTATGTCCGCTGGTTCCATACGCCGTCCTCCGCAATCCTGGCCTCGACGCCCAGCGTCGCCGCGACGCTCGCCGCGCATGACCTGCCGCAAAGCCGCCATTGGGGTCGCGGCGTGGACACCGCGCTCTTCCGCCCCGATGGTCCGCGCGACGCCTTTGTCGACAGCCTGTCCGGCCCGGTGCAGCTTTATGCAGGCCGCGTTGCGGTGGAAAAGAACATCGCCGCCTTCCTGGCGACCGACATGCCCGGCGCCAAGGTGGTGGTCGGCGACGGCCCCGCACGAGCGGCGCTGGCGGCGGAATATCCGCACGTCCATTTCCTGGGCGCGAAGTTCGGCGAGGAACTGGCCGCCATCTACCGCGCGGCGGATGTCTTCGTCTTCCCCAGCCGGACCGACACCTTCGGGCTGGTGATGATCGAGGCGCTGGCCTGCGGCACGCCCGTCGCGGCGTTTCCGGTCACCGGCCCGCGCGATGTGTTGAGCCCCGAGGTCGGGGTGATGGACGAAACGCTGGACCAGGCGATCGCCGGCGCGCTGACCCTCGATCGCGCGACATGCGCCGCCTATGGCCAGGGCTTCACCTGGCGGGCGAGCGCCGAGCAGTTCCTGGCGGCGCTCGCCCCGATCGACCGGACGATGCGCGCGGCGGCATAAGCCATTCCTCCCCTGGAAGGGGAGGTGGCAGGGCGAAGCCGTGACGGAGGGGTGTCGCCCTCCCGATAGCGCCCCCTCCGACGCGCGCGCGCCTCTTCCGGGGGGAATGAGCATAGACGGGTCAACCTATGAAAGCCGTTTAACGGGTTGAACCACCCTTGCCGCGCATGTCATTCAAGGGACCTCGCGCGATTCGGCCTCCGTCTCGCTGATCCTCGGCCATGCCGCCTGACGCCATGGCCGCTCCAACCGCTGCACCCGAAAGGTCCCCGATTGGACATCGTCACGCTTAGCCTGTTCCTCCTGTTCGCCGTCGTGCTGAGCGGGGTCGTCTCGCGCCTGCTGCCCGCCGCCCTGCCCCGCCCGCTGGTCCAGATCGCGCTGGGCGCGGTGATCGGCGGGATCGCGCGGGTCCGGGTCGAGCTGGATCCGGAAATCTTCTTCCTGCTGTTCGTGCCGCCGCTCCTGTTCCTCGATGGCTGGCGCATCCCGAAGGACGAGCTGTTCCGCGATGCGGGCGCGGTACTGGGGCTGGCGCTGGGCCTCGTCTTCCTGACGGTGCTGGGCATGGGGCTGTTCATCCACTGGATGATCCCCGCCATCCCCTATGCGGTGGCCTTTGCGCTCGCCGCCGTCGTCTCGCCAACCGATCCGATCGCGGTGTCCGCCATCGCGCAAAAGGCCCCGATCCCCAAGCGCATGATGCACATATTGGAGGGGGAGTCGCTGCTCAACGACGCCTCGGGCCTGGTGTGCCTGCGCTTCGCCGTCGCCGCCGCGCTGACCGGCACCTTTTCGCTCACCCATGCCGGGCTGACCTTCCTGTGGATGGCGGTATCGGGCGTGGGGCTGGGCGTGGCCATCGCCTGGGGCACGGTGACGGCCAAGAACCGCTTCGCGCGGCAGTTTGGGGACGATAGCGGGTCGAACATCCTGGTCAGCCTGCTGATCCCCTTCGCCGCCTATCTGGTCGCCGAGCATATCGAAAGCTCGGGCGTGCTGGCGGCGGCGGCGGCGGGCATCGCCATGTCCTTCACGAACGTCTCGTCGGGCGTGAAGGCCGCGATCCGCATCCGTCGCCAGGCGGTGTGGGACATGCTGCAATTCACCCTGAACGGCATCATCTTCGTGCTGCTGGGCGAGCAATTGCCGCAGGTCTTTGCTGGCGCGCGCGACACGGTGATGCTGACCGGGCACGCGTCCCTGTGGTGGCTGGGGCTGTATGTGCTGGCCATCGTCGCGGGGCTGGCGGGCTTGCGTTTCGCCTGGACCTGGGTCGCGCTGCGCCTGACCCTGTTCCGCCAGCGGCATCTGCCCAACCCGACCAGCCCGCCGCGCCGCGTCATCACCGCCATGTCGGTTGCGGGGGCGCGCGGCGCGATCACGCTGGCGGGTGCGCTGACCCTGCCGCTGACCCTGGGCGACGGCACACCCTTTCCGGCGCGCGACCTCGTCATCTTCCTGGCCTGCGGCGTCATCCTGTCGTCGCTGGTGATCGCCAGCCTGACCCTGCCGCTCCTGCTGCACGGCCTGGCCCTGCCGACCGAGGACGGGGCAAGCGAACTCGACCGCACCCGCCTCGCGACCGCCAAGGCCGCGATCGCCGAGTTGGAGCGGCTCCAGCATGAAATGGCCGAAGGGCGCGACGATGCCGACCAATATGTCGAGATCGCCGCGCGGCTGATGGACGGCTATCGCAATCGGATCGACACGCTGGAGGGCGATGCCGATTCCGATGCCCGCCGGTTCGAAGAAGTGGAGCGCAAGATGCGCCTCGCCGCGATCCGCGCCGAGCGGCGCGTGGTCTTCGAGTTGCTGAACGCGCGGGCGATCGGGTCGGAAACGGCGCAGAAATTCGGTCGCGAGCTGGACCTGATCGACACCCGCCTGGCCACGCGGAGCTGAGCGCACCGGCATCTTTGAGCTTGCACGGATCGGCACATTATCGTGTCTTGCACACGGGGTTCGCATCATGGGGGTGGAATGCACGTAGAGGCCGGACATCATTGCCTGAATTGCCGGACCGCACTGGTCGGCGAATATTGCCACGCTTGCGGTCAATCGACCCATATCCACCGCACCCTGGGCGCATGGTGGCATGATTTCAGCCACGGCGTCCTGCATGTCGAGGGGCAGGTGTGGCGGACCATGGCGATGCTCGTCACCAGGCCCGGTGAGCTGACCCGCCGCTACATCGCGGGCGAGCGACGGCGTTTCCTTTCACCGCTGGCGCTCTATCTGTTCAGCGTCTTCCTGCTGTACGTCGCCTATTCGGTGTTGGGCGGCTTCGGCACCTTCCATCCCGCCGGCACGAAGGAAACCGCGACCGAGCTACGCGCCGAAATCGCCAAGACCGACCAGCGTATCGCAGTCATCGACCGGGCGCGCGCTGCCGCGGTCGCCGCCCGGCGCGACACCACCACGCTGGATCAAGAGCGGGCGCAACTGGTCGAGCAGAAGCGCGGCATGGACTTGACCGCCATGGCGCTGGGCGGCGGAGAGGAGACGGACGCCGGCCATGGCGAGCATCAGGAACGGGTCATCACCGGCTGGGCATCGCTCGACGCCAAGATCGCCCATGCCATTCGCGACCCCGAATTCCTCCTCTTCAAGATGGAGGCGAACGGTTATAAATTCTCCTGGGCGCTGATCCTGTTGTCGATGCCGTTCATGCGCCTGTTCTTCCTATGGAAGCGCGGACTGGCGATGTTCGACCATGCGGTGTTCGTCACCTATTCGCTCAGCTTCGTCAGCCTGCTGATGGTCGTGATGATCCTGTGGACCAGGCTGGCGCATCTGCCCGGCCTGGGGCTGTTGATGCTCGCCTTTCCGGTGCATCTGTTTCTACAGATACGCGGCGCCTATCGCCTGGGGCTGGTGTCGGGCCTGCTCATGACGCTGGTCGTCTCGGTCATGGCGGCGATGGTTTTGCTGATCTGGATCATCGGCTTGCTGGCGCTCGGCATGGCGCACTGAACCGTCAATCGGTTGCAGGGGCGATACCGGCCCCTTGCCGACCATAAAAGGAGTGGACGCCCCCCGCCTGCCTTGCCATGATACCAAAACATATCATGAGAATACCGGCACACGACAAGCCGGTGATCAGCGGGGTGAAGGATGGCGCAGAACAGCCTGACAAGAAGGGGGGTTTTGCCCATCCTTGCGGCGCGCGCCGCGTGCGTCACCGCCCGTGATACGCTTCCTTCCATCGGCTTCGCCCTGCCCGACCCGGCGTGCGCGGAGACGCAAGCTTCGGGGACATCGTCTTGAAACATCGTCTCGGCCTGATCCTGGCTGCGCTCGCCCTCCCCCTGCCCATGGCGGCCCCCGCGCTGGCCGCACCGAAGACGGTGGCGACGCTCGACCGCTGGCAGGTGCGGATCGACCCGCAGGATGCCGCCGCCGCGCGCGAACATCCGCAGGCGGCGACCTGGCTGGCCGCGACCGTACCGGGCAGCGTGCAGCAGGACCTGATCGCCGCGAAGATCGTCCCCGATCCCTATAAGGGCGCGAACGAGGCCCCGATCCAATGGGCGGGCCTGACCGGCTGGCAATATCGCACGACGCTGGACGTCACGCCGGAGATGCTCCGCCGCGATCATCTGGACCTGGTGTTCGACGGGCTCGACACCTTCGCGACGGTCAGCGTGAACGGCCAGCCGCTCCTGTCCGCCGACAACGCCCATCGCCGCTGGCGGGCCGATGCCAAGCCGCTGTTGAAGGCGGGCGCGAACGAGATCGTCGTGACCTTCGCCTCGCCGATCAAGACGCTCCAGCCAATGGTGCTGGCCGAGAAGCATCCGCTGCCCGGCGAATATGACTCCCCCTATGGCGATGAGCCCAAGGGCGTTCAGACCTCTCCCTATATCCGCAAGCCCAAATACCAATATGGCTGGGACTGGGCACCGCGCATCGTCGATATCGGCATCTGGCGCCCCGCCCGGCTGGAGGCATGGGACGCCGCGCGCATCGACAACCTCCGCATCGAGCAGGAGGCGCTGACCGATGCCGAGGCGCGCATCCTCGCCCGCGCCTCGGTCGTCGCGGACCGGGCGCAGACCGGCCGCATGGACGTGACCGTCACCGGCCCCGACGGCAAGCGCATCCGGGTCCGCCGCGACGTCGCGCTCCAGCCGGGGGAGAATGACGTGGTCGTCCCCGTGTCGATCGCCAAGCCCCAGCGCTGGCAGCCGGTCGGCTTCGGTGCGCATCCGCTCTACACCGTGAACGCGGCGCTGGCGGGTGCCGATACGGTCGAGAAGCGCACCGGCCTGCGCACCGTCGAGCTGGTGCGGAAAGACGGCAGCTTCGGGCTGAAGGTCAACGGCAACATCATCTTCGCCAAGGGCAGCAACGTCATCCCGTTCGACGCCTTCCCCGCACGCGTCGCCGCCACGACCGAGCGTCAGATGCTGGAAAAGGCGGTCGCGGCGAACATGAATATCGTCCGCATCTGGGGCGGCGGCTATTATCCCGAGCACAGCTTCTACGACGCCGCCGACGAACTGGGCCTGATGGTCTGGCAGGACTTCATGTTCGGCGGCGCCGTCACGCCGCCCGATGCGAAATTCCGCGACAATGTCCGTATCGAGGCCGAGGAACAGGTCGCGCGCCTGCAATCGCATCCCTCACTCGTCATCTGGGCGGGCAATAACGAGGTGCTGTCGGGCTGGGAAAACTGGTCGGATCGCAAGGCATTCAAGAAGGCGGTCGGTGCGGACGAGCAGGAACGGATCGGCACCGGCATGGCGGTGCTGTTCGACCGCGTACTGCGCGATGCGGTGGTGAAGAATTCGCCCGGCATCCCCTATTGGCCCGGCTCGCCTTCGACCGATTATGAAGGGCCGACCGACACCGACAAGAATGGCGACCGCCATTTCTGGGATGTCTGGTCGGGCTCCAAGCCGGTCGAGCGCTATACCGACAGCTGCCCGCGCTTCATGTCGGAATATGGCTTCCAGGCCTTCCCCGACCTGTCGACCATCGCGACCTTTGCCGATCCGGCGGATTTCCGCATCGACAGCCCGGTGATGAAGGCACACCAGAAGTTCCTGAGCGGCGAAGGCAATGACCGCATCACCTTCTACCTGAAGCAGAATCTGCGCGATCCGCGCGACTTTGCCGATCTGGTCTATCTGTCCCAGGCGATGCAGGCGCGCGCCATCGGCCTTGCCGCGCGACACCACCGTGCGTGTCGACCGGTGACTTTGGGTTCGCTCTATTGGCAGCTCAACGACAGCTGGCCCGCGATCAGCTGGTCGAGCATCGACTGGACCGGGCATGACAAGATGCTCCAGCACGAGGCGCGCCGCTTCTTCGCGCCCCAGACGATCGTGGCGGAGACTAAGCCCGGCGCGACGCGGATCGCGCTGATCTCCGACGCCACGACGCCGAAACCGCTCGGCTGGCGCGTCACCGGCTATGCCATGGACGGCCGCAAGCTCGGCTCTCAAAGCGGCAGCGTGACCATGGCCGCCGCCTCGGCCAGCGATGTTGCGACCATCCCCGATGCGACGCTGTTCGCGGGCGCCGCGCCTGAGGCGAGCTATGCCGTCGCCGAGCTGTTCGACGGCGACAAGGTCATCGCGCGCCAGATCGTCGAGCGGAAGGTCCCGCGCGACATGACATACCCGGCGCCCGGCATCACCCCGCGCTGGGCGGGCAAGCAGCTGACGCTGACCGCGCGCAACTTGGCGCGGCAGGTGCAGGTCAATTTCGGCACCACCCCCGCCGAGCCCTCCGATGACGGCTTCGACCTGTTGCCCGGCGAGAGCATCACGCTCACCATCCAGAGCGATGCGGATGCCGCTACCCTGGCGCGCGAGCTTAAAATCTACACCCTTGGTCCGAAGGACGCCCAGTGATCCCCTTCCTTCTCCTTGCCGCCGCCGGTCAGGCCGCTGCCCCCGCCCTCCCACCGGAAGCGCAAAAGCTGACCGTCGCGCAAAAGGCGGCGCAGCTGGTCAACGAGGCGCCCGCCGAGCCTGCGCTGAACCTGCCCGCCTATGACTGGTGGAGCGAGGGGCTGCACGGCATCGCGCGCAACGGGCCGTCGACCGTCTTCCCGCAGGCGATGGGCATGGCCGCGACTTGGGATACCGCACTGATCCAGAAGGTCGGCGATGTCGTCGCGACCGAGGCGCGCGCGAAGTTCAACAGCCAGCCGCTGAATGCCGATCGCGGCCTGTATCAGGGGCTGACCATCTGGTCGCCCAACATCAACATCTTCCGCGATCCGCGCTGGGGCCGTGGCCAGGAAACCTATGGCGAGGATCCCTTCCTCACCAGCCGCATCGGCATCGCCTTCGTTCGCGGACTTCAGGGCCCGGACCTGAAGCACCCCAAGGTCATCGCGACCGTCAAGCATCTCGCCGTCCATTCGGGGCCCGAGGGCGGGCGCGACAGCTTCGACGTGATGGTCTCCCCGCGCGATCTGGAGGCGACCTATCTCCCCGCCTTCCGCGCGACCGTGACCGAGGGCAAGGCGCTGTCGCTGATGTGCGCGTACAACGCGATCCACGGCACGCCGGTCTGCGCCAACCCGATGCTGCTGACCCAGCGGCTGCGTACCGACTGGGGCTTTAACGGGCTGGTGGTGTCGGACTGCGATGCAGTCGGCAATATCTGGATGTTCCACCATGCCCAGGCCGACGCGCCGGCCGCCGCCGCGGCGGCGCTGCGCGCGGGCACTGATCTGAATTGCGGCAAGGCCTATCTCTCGCTGCCGCAGGCGGTGGAGCGCGGCCTGATTACCGAGGGCGAGATCGACACCGCGCTGGCCCGTGCGCTGGCGGTGCGGCACATGCTGACCGTGGATTCCCCCTGGAACCGGATCAAGGCGAGCGAGGTCGGCACCCCCGCCCACCGTGCGCTGGCGCTGGAGACGGCGCGCAAGGGCATCGTCCTGCTCGACAATCCGAACGACATGCTGCCGCTCAAGGGCAAGACGCTCGCGGTGTTCGGCGCGGATGCCGATGATCTCGGCGTGCTGGAGGGCAATTATCACGGCACCGCCATCAACCCGGTTACCCCGCTCGACGGTATCCGCGCCAAGTTCGGCCGCGATGTCCGCTATGCGCAAGGGTCGGTGCTGGCCGAGGGAGCCTTTGTCGGCGTGCCCGAAACCGCGCTGTCGGCGAACGGCAAGCCCGGCCTGACGGTCGAGACCATGGGTGCGAACGGCCAGTGGACCGCCGCCGGTCAGGACCGCCGCATCGACTTCAACTATACCAAGACTGCGCCCTTCCAGCGTCGCTGGACCGGCACGCTGACCCCGCCGGGGCCGGGCCAATATAAGCTCCGCCTCGACGGTCCCGCCTGCTGGCACGCCTGCCCCGCGCATGACGCGGTGAAGCTCTATATCGACGACCAGCTGGTCGTGGACGATGTGATCGGCGGCAAGAAACTGGAAACCATGATCGACGGTTCGGCCCCGCGCCGTATCCGGGTCGAGATCGACCATAAAGGCGGCGACGAGGGCCTGCGCCTGCAATGGCTGCCGCCCGCCGAAGCGCTGACCGCCGAGGCGCTGAAGGTCGCCGGGACCGCCGATGTGCTGATCGCGGTCGTCGGCCTATCGCCCGATCTGGAGGGCGAGGCGCTGGGCGTCTCGGTCCCCGGCTTTGCAGGCGGCGACCGGACCGAGGTCGTGCTGCCCGAGCCGCAGCGCAAACTGCTCACCGCGCTCCAGGCGACCGGCAAGCCGGTGGTCGCGGTCGTCATGTCCGGCTCGGCGGTGTCGCTGGGCGACTTCAAGCCCGCGGCGACGCTGGCGGCCTTCTATCCGGGTGCCGAGGGCGGCACGGCACTGGCCGAAATTCTGGCGGGTGACGTGAACCCGTCGGGCCGCCTGCCGGTTACCATCTATCAGTCGACCGCCGACCTGCCCGCCTTTGCCGATTACGGCATGAAGGAGCGCACCTATCGCTACTTCACCGGCAAGCCCGCCTGGGGCTTCGGGCACGGCCTGAGCTATACGAAGTTCGACTATGGCCAGCCGACCGTGACCGCCAGCGTCGCGGTAGGCCAGCCGGTCGAGGTTGCGGTGCAGCTGCGCAATATCGGCCAGCATGCGGGTGAAGAGGTAACGCAGGCCTATCTGGTCCCGCCCGCGACCGACGAGAAGCTGGTGCTGACCGACCCGGTGCTGCAACGCCAGCTGGTCGGCTTCACCCGTGTCGCGCTGAAGCCCGGCCAGGCGGGCACCGCGCGCTTCACGATCGACCCGCGCCTGATGAGCCAGGTCTGGCGCGATGGCACGCGCCGCATCCTGCCGGGCACCTACAAGCTCTATATCGGCGGTGGCCAGCCGGGCGACGGTGCGGGGCATTGGACCCAGTTCACCGTCACGGGCCAGGCGCAGGACCTGCCCAAGTGACGCCCAGCCGCCGTCAGGTGATCGCGGGGGCCGCCGCCCTCGCCGCCACCCCCAGCTTCGCCGCCGCGCCGGGCTTCGTCAGCAAGCGCCCGCCCGTCGCCGATCGCCGCTTCATATCCAAGGCGGTCGAGGCGGAGATCACCCGCGTCTCCAAGATGATCGCCGATCCCGAACTCCGCTGGATGTTCGGCAACTGCTATCCCAACACGCTCGACACCACGGTGCTGGCGCTGGGCGAGATGAACGGCAAGCCGGACGCCTTCGTCATCACCGGCGACATTCCCTGCCTGTGGCTGCGGGACTCGGCGGCGCAGCTGCGGCCCTATCTGCATCTGGTGAAGCGCGATCCGGCGCTGGGGCGGCTGTTCCGGGGGCTGATCGGGCGGCAGGCGCGGTCGATCCTGATCGACCCGTACGCCAATGCCTTCATGCAGGACCCGAATGCCAGGACGAACCTCGGCTGGGCGCTGAAGGACGATACCGAGATGAAGCCCGGCGTCGCCGAGCGGAAGTGGGAGATCGACTCGCTCTGCTACGCGATCCGGCTCGCCTATGGCTATTGGCGCGAGACGGGCGACACCACGCCGTTCGACGTCGAATGGAAAGCCTCCGCCCGCCTGATCGTGAAGACCTTCCGCGAGCAGCAGCGAAAGGACGGCCTCGGCCCTTATCGCTTCCGCCGCTCGGCGCCCGAGCCGACCGAGACGCTCTATCGCGGATACGGCCTGCCGACGCGTCCCAATGGGCTGATCCATTCGGGTTTCCGCCCCTCGGACGATGCGTGCCTGTACGAGCAGTTCATCCCCGCCAACCTGTTCGCGATGACGACCCTGCGCGAGCTGGCCGCGCTATCGAACGCAGTCGGCGAGCCTGCGCTGGCGCAGGACGCGACCGCGCTGGCCGCCGAGGTGGACGCCGCACTCAAGCAGTTCGGCACGATGACGCTGCCGAGCGGCGAACGGGTCTGGGCCTATGAAGTCGACGGGTATGGCAATGCCGTCTTCATGGACGACGCGAATGTGCCCTCGCTGTCGGGCCTCGCCTATCTGGGGAGCGTCGATCCGGCCGATCCGCTGTGGCAGCGCACCGTCGCCGCCTGCTGGAGCCGGAACAACCCCTGGTATTTCGAGGGCCGCGCGATCAGCGGCATCGGCAGCCCGCATACCGGCCCCGGCCAGGTCTGGCCGATGTCGGTCATCACCCGTGCACTGACCTCCACCGATCCGGCTCTGCTGCGCGACAGCCTGGCGATGATCCGGCGGTCGCACGGGCATACCGGCTTCATTCACGAAGGGGTCGATATCGACGATCCCGCCAAGTTCACACGCGACTGGTTCGCCTGGGCCAATGGCCTGTTCGGCGAACTGATCGTCCATGTCGCGGCCACCAGGCCGGAAGTTTTGCGGGAGACGTTCGCATGGTTTTGACCCGCCGATCACTCCTTGCCGGAACCGCGCTCGCCACCCTGCCGCTCGACAGGCTCGCCGCTCGCGTCGACATCCCTCCCGTTCTGCCGAACCTGTTCATCGGCACGGGCGGCGACGGCCACACCTATCCGGGCGCGGTCCTGCCCTTCGGCATGGTGCAGTTGAGCCCCGACACCGATGTCGAACGCTGGGACACTTGCTCGGGCTATCACCATGGCGACGGCTCGATCATGGGGTTCAGCCACACCCACTTGTCGGGCACGGGCATCGGCGACATGCTCGACGTGCTGGTCGTGCCGACGCGCGGGGAGCTGAAGCTGGTGCCGGGGCCGCTGTCGGACCCGGATGCGGGTTATCGCCAGCGTTATTCGGACGAGCACGCCACGACGGGTTATTACCGGGTCAAGCTGGAGTCCGGCGTCCTGGCCGAACTGACCGTGACCGAGCGGACCGGCTGGCATCGCTATACCTATCCCAAGGGGCCGGGGCATGTCCTGGTCGACCTGTCGCATCTGGTCCTCGACAAGAGCGACGCGAAGCCGCTCATCACCGACGCCGAGATCAGCGTGGAGCCCGACGGCACGATCACCGGCACCCGCCGCGTGTTCCGCTGGGCCAAGGGGCGGCGCATCTTCTTTGCGATGCAGCTGTCCAAGAGGCCCAGCCGCATCCAGCTGTTCGGTGACGGCGACGCCCCTGCGAACGGCACGCAGGTCCAGGGCAACCGCCTGAAGGCCGCCCTGTTCTTCGACGAACTGGGCGACGCGCCGCTGCTCATCCGCTGCGGCATCTCGGCAGTCGATGTCGCCGGGGCCAAGGCGAACCTGGCGGCCGAGGCCAATCACTGGGATTTCGAGCGTATCCGCAAGGCCGCCGTGGAGCGCTGGTGGGATAAGAATTTCGGAGTTCACGTGGAAGGCGGCACCATCGACCAGCAGGTGATCATGGCCTCCGCCAATTACCACACGCTGATCGCGCCGACGCTCTTCTCGGACGTCGACGGACGCTATGTCGGGCTGGACGGGCAGGTTCACACCCTCCCTGCCGGGCAGTCGGCCTATAGCACCTATTCCACCTGGGATACGTACCGCGCGCTGCACCCCTGGCTGATCCTGACCCAGCCGGCCCAAGCCAAGAAGCTGATCGAGGACGTCATCCGTCAGACCCAACAGAGCCTGTACGGCCCGCCGGTCTGGACGCTCCAGGGCAAGGAGACGGGCATCATGATCGGCTGGCACGGCACGCCGATCATGGCCGAGGCGATGGTGAAGGGCATTCCCGCCGACTATGCCGCCGCCTGGCCCGGTATCGCCAAGCGCAGCTTCGACTTTTCCGCGCCCGACCTGGACAATAGCAAGGGCCGCGACCTGTATGACGCCAAGGGCTATGTCCCCGCCGACAAATGGTTCGAGAGCGTCAGCCGGACGCAGGAATATGCCTATGACGACTGGGCCGCGTCGCACATCGCGCGCCGGATCGGCAAGACGGCGGAGGCCGACCGGCTGCTCAAGCGGTCGGGCAATTGGCGTAACGTGATCGACCCGTCGATCGGTTTTGCCCGCCCCCGCTTCGACGATGGCAGCTGGTGGAAGGATTACGACCCCATCCAGCTGGGCCATATGCCCAAGCCTTGGTGGCGCGACTATACCGAGGCCAATGGCTGGCAGGCGACCTTCCTGAACCAGCATGACGTCTATGGCCTGATCCGCCACATGGGCGGTGACGCCAAGTTCGAGGCGAAGCTCGATGGCCTGTTCAACGCGCCTTCGACGCTCCCGAAAAACGCGCCGCCGGACATTTCCGGGCTGGTCGGGCAATATGCGCATGGCAACGAGCCGGACCAGCATGTCGCGTACCTCTATGCCTATGTCGGCGCGCCGTGGAAGACCCAGAGGATGGTCCGCCGCCTGCTGACCGAGATGTACAAGAACGCGCCCGACGGCATCATCGGCAATGACGATTGCGGCCAGATGAGCGCGTGGTTCCTGTTCTCCGCGCTCGGCTTCTATCCGGTCGATCCGGTCAGCGGCGCCTATGTCCTGGGCAGTCCTTTGTTCGAGCGGGCACAGGTCTCGCTGGGTGGAACCAAGACGCTGATCGTCGAGGCCAAGGGCAATCGCCCCGACACGCCCTATGTCCAGTCGGTGACGTGGAACGGTCGCCCCTGGACGAAGAGCTGGATCGACCATGCCACGCTGGCAAAGGGCGGCACCCTGTCCTTCACCATGGGGGCCGAGCCCAACCGCGCCTATGGTCGCGATCCCAAGGATCGGCCGCCTTCCTTCGACCATCGCCCCGCCTGATTTCTCCCGGAGCCGACCCGATCATGACCGATTTCTCCCGCCGCGCCGTCCTCGCCTCCGGGCTCGTCGCCTCCGCCGCACCCGCCTTTGCGCAAAAGGGCGCGGGCGCGCCCGCCCCTTATGGCGCGGTACCCTCGGCGCGGCAGTGGCGCTGGCACCAACGCGAGCAATATGCCTTCATCCACTTCGCCATGAACACCTTTACCGACAAGGAATGGGGCTATGGCGACGAAGATCCCAAGACCTTCAATCCGTCCGACTTCAGCGCGGACCAGATCGTCGGAGCGGCCAAGGCGGGGAATCTGAAGGGCATCATCCTTACCGCCAAGCACCATGACGGCTTCTGCCTGTGGCCGACCAAGCTGACCGAGCATTGCATCCGCAACTCGCCGTACAAGGACGGCAAGGGCGACATCGTCCGCGAAATGTCGGACGCGTGCAAGCGCGCGGGGCTCGCCTTCGGCATCTATCTCTCGCCCTGGGACCGCAACCGCGCCGATTACGCGCACCCGTCCTATGTGGAGTATTTCCGCAAGCAGGTGGTCGAGCTGTGCACCGGCTATGGCGAGCTGTTCGAATTCTGGTTCGACGGGGCCAATGGCGGCGACGGCTATTATGGCGGCGCGCGCGAGACGCGGCAGATCGACGCGCCCAAATATTATAACTGGCCCTCGATCATCGCGCTGGTCCACCAGTATCAGCCCATGGCCTGCACCTTCGATCCGCTGGGTGCGGACATTCGCTGGGTCGGCAATGAGGACGGTATCGCGGGCGATCCCTGCTGGCCGACCATGCCGAACCACCCTTACGTCCAGTCGGAGGGCAACTCCGGCGTGCGCGGGGCTCCGCTGTGGTGGCCCGCCGAGACCAACACCTCGATCCGGCCCGGCTGGTTCTATCATGCGGACGAGGATTCCAAGGTCCGCTCGCCGGAGAATTTGGTCGGCTATTTCGACACCTCGGTCGCGCGCGGCACCAACATGAACCTGAACCTGCCGCCCGACCGGCGTGGTCGCATCCCCGATCAGGACGTGAAGATCCTGAAGAGCTTCGGCGACGCGATCCGTGCCAGCTTCGCGACCGACCTTGCGCAAGGCGCGGTCGCACGCGCCAGCCATGTACGCGGCAAGGGGTATGAGGCGGCGAAGGTGTTGGACGGCCAGCGCGATACCTATTGGTCCGCGCCGGACGGCGTGACGACGCCCAGCCTGACGCTCGACCTGCCGCCGGGCCGCAGCTTCGACCTGATCCGCATCCGCGAATATCTGCCGCTCGGCGTCCGCGTCACGCGCTTCGCGGTCGATGCCGACGTCAACGGCCGGTGGCAGCAGCTCGCCGAGCATGAGTGTATCAGCGCGCAGCGGATCATCCGCCTGCCCGCCCCCATCACCACCCGCCGCGTCCGCCTGCGTATCGTCGACGCGCCGGTCTGTCCGGCGATCAGCGAGGTCTCGCTGTTCAGGAGCGTCGCGCCTGTTCCCGTGCCCGCCATCGTCTCAAGCGACCCGACCGTCCTCGACACGCGTGGCTGGACGATTGTTTCGGCCAGCGCGCCAGGCGCGGAAAAGCTGCTCGACAACGACGCCAAGACCATCTGGACGCAGCCCGCGCCGACGCCCGGCAAGCCCGCTAGCGTCACGGTCGACATGGGCCAGGTCCGTGACGTGGCCGGGTTCAGCCTGACCCCCTCGCGCCAGGTCATGGTCGATGCCGCCCCGCCGCGCGGTTACGTTGCGGAGACGAGCACCGACGGAAAGACCTGGGTCTCGGCGGGTTCGGGCGAGTTCTCCAACATCGCCTATGCCCTTTCCACCCAGCGCCTGCCCTTCACCAGCGTGCGTCCGGTCCGCTATCTGCGGCTGACCTTCGCGGACATGTCCAAGCCCGCCCAGAAGCTGGCGATTGCGGGGATTGGCGGCTTCACCAAACGCTGACCCCCGCTCCCCGTCGCGACGATTTTTCTCGCCGCGACGGGATGGCATTTGCCTCTTGTGCGTTGCAACATGGCACGACGCAGAAGGAGGTACGCCATGACCGACCGTCTCGATCCCAAACGGAAAGCCAGACCGCGCGTCGCCCTCGCCCTGCAAGGCGGCGGCGCGCACGGCGCCTATGGCTGGGGCGTGATCGAACGGCTGCTCGATGAGGATATCGAGCTGGTCGGCGTCAGCGGCGCCAGCGCCGGGGCGGTCAATGGCGCGGCCCTGGTGTCGGGCTATGTCGCGGACGGACATGCCGGGGCACGCGCCGCGCTGGAGCGATTGTGGCGGGCCGTCGCCGATGCATCGCCGCTCGCCCCGCTCGACGTCGGCGCGCTGGGCGGCCCGTTCTACGAATCGCTGCTACGGCGATCGCTGGACATCGCCAAGCTCTCCAGCCGCTATGTCGCGCCCTTCCTGCCCGGTGTGCGCGACATGAGTGCGCTGCGCCGCGCGGTCGAGGCGAGCGTCGACCTGGACCTGCTCGCGCGGCAGACCGACGTGCCGTTCCATGTCGCGGCGACGCATATCGCCAGCGGATCGGCGCGCCTGTTCACCGGCGAGCACGTCACGCTCGACGCGCTGATGGCCTCGGCCTGCCTGCCCGAGCTGTTCGCGGCGGTGGAGATCGATGGCGAGCAATATTGGGACGGCGGCTTCACCGCCAACCCCGCGCTGGAGCCGCTGCTGACCGATGCGATCGGCGCGACCGACATGATCGTGGTGCAGATCACGCCCTTCACCGTCGAGGATGTCGGTGGATCGGTGGGTGACGTCATGCGACGGGTCAGCGACATCAGCTTCAACGCCTGCCTGCGCCGCGATCTGCGCGCGCTGTCCGAAATCCAGGATATCGCGCGAAGCGAGCGGTCGCGCGACGTGCGGATGCGCGCCATCGCACGGGTCAACCTGCATCTCCTGTCGCCGCCGCCCGAACTGGCGGGCCGCTCGGGCACCAGCAAGGTCGATACGCGCTGGTCGGTGCTTCAGGATTTGCGCCAGTTGGGCCATGCCCAGGCCGAAACATGGCTGGCCGATCATCGCGATGCCCTGGGCCATGCGTCCTCCTTCGACGGCCTGCCGGAGGAAGCGATACGCGATTGACCCGATCGCCCAAATATTGATGCGCATCAAGATCAGAGGCAAAGCGTTCCGATCGCCGATCTTTTGGGCACCCGTCGGGACACAATCAATATAACCGACGTTATCGCTCCATAACGAAAGGGGCGAGATTGTTTATCCTTCATCTGGCGCTTGGCGGCTGCCTGAAATCACCACCCGTTCACTATGGCATCACCGCCGACACGGGCGGCCATATCGCCTATATCCTTGACGCCGCCCATGCCCAGGCTATGAATATTGACGTGGATCAAGTATCCATCGTCACCCGCCTGTTCGAGGGCGCCGGTCTGGGCCTCGATCATGCCCGCGCCAGCGAGCGTCTGACGGACAACCTGACGATCGACCGCATCGCCACCGAGGATCGGCGCTATCTGGAAAAGGAGGCGCTGGCGGAGGAACTGGACGCCTTTGCCGAAGCGTTCTGCGCGCATCTCGCCCGCCTGCCCCGGCTTCCCGACGTGATCCACGCCCATTTCTCCGACGCCGCCGCCGTGGCGGCCGAGGCACGGCGCCGCTTCGCCATCCCCTTCGTCTACACGCCCCATGCGCTGGGCATCGACAAGGCGCGGCATCACGGCGCCTCCCCCACGCTGGACGGCCGGATCGCCGCCGAGCGCGAGTCCATTGCCAAGGCCGATGCCCTGATCGTCTCGACCCATGACGAGGCCGAGCGACAGGTGCACGGCTATGGCGTGCCGGTCGATGGGCGCATCCACCGCATCGCACCGGGCGTGCCCCGCCGCGATACCAGCCCGCCGCGTCAGCCCCATCTCGTCGAGCGGCTGGGCGATCACCTCACCGATCCGGCCAAGCCCATTCTGCTCGCCATCGCGCGCCCCGTGCCCAAGAAGAACCTGGCCGCGCTGGCCCGCGCCTATGCCGCCTCGCCCGCGCTGCGGGATGCCGCCAATCTGGTCATCCTGGCGGGTCAGCATGACGGTCCCGGCTCGCCGGAGGAACGCGCGGTGCTGGGGGAATTGCAGGCGCTGGCCAGCCACCCCGACCTTCAGGGCCGCTTCGCGCTGCCGCCCGCCCATGACGGGCATGACGTCGCTGCCCTTTATGACCGGGCGGCGCAGGGTGGCGTCTTCGTCAATGCGGCCCTTCACGAGCCCTTCGGCCTGACGCTGATCGAAGCGGCGGCGGCGGGGGCGCCGGTGGTCGCGACACGGCATGGCGGGCCCAGCGAGATCGTCGGCGCGCTCGGCCATGGCTTGCTCGTCGAGCCGCGCGACGAAGCGGCGATCGCGGCGGCCTGCCTAGCCATATTGTCCGATCCCGAACGCCATGCCCGCATGAGTGCAGCGGGGCGCGAAGGGGCAGGCCGTTACGACTGGACGCGCTATGCGGCCGAGTCCGTCGCGCTCTATGCCCGGCTGCCCCGCGCGCCCGGCCTGCTGGCCAGCGATATCGACCATACGCTGACCGGCTGCCGGGTCGGCGCCCACGCCTTTACCCAATGGCGCCAGGGCAGCGACCTGCCCTTCGTCGTCGCGACCGGGCGCTGCTTCTCGATGGCGCGTGCCATCCTGTCGCAATGGGGACTGCCCGAACCCGACGCCTTCATCACCGATGTCGGCACCCGCATCATGCTGAAGAGCCAGCGCGGGTGGCAGGAATGCCCGGACTTTTCCGCGCGCCTGAACCAGGGCTGGGATCGCAAGGCGGTGGTCGCCGCGCTGAAGCCGCTCCGCCTGCGCCCCCAGCCGCGCGATACGGCGGGCCCGCACAAGGTCAGCTATTTCGGCACTGCGGAGGACGCCGCACGGGTACGCGAAACGCTGGCCGAACAGGGACTGGCGGCGAAGACCGTGTTCTCGCACGGCAAGCTGATCGACGTGCTGGCCCCGCTGGGCGGCAAGGCGGCGGCGGTGGCGGCCTATGCCCGGCGCCTGGGCCTGCCGCTCGGCGCCTGTATCGCGGCGGGCGACAGCGGCAACGATGTCGACATGCTGGAGGACTGCGGCCATGCCATCGTCGTCGGCAATGCCAGCGACGAGCTGGACGGGCTGGTGCCACGCGATGGCCTGATCCGCACCGATGGCCATCATGCGAACGGCGTATTGGAGGGGCTCGACCGGCTAGGCCTGACCGCCCCCGCCGCGACGCGGGCCAGCGCGGCATGAGCCGTCCCTTCGGCTATTTCGTCCATCACCAGGGGCGCGGCCATGCCGAGCGCTGCGCCGCCATCCTCAACGCCCTGCCACCCGAGCGCCCGGTCACGATCTTCTGCGCGCGCGACGATATTTTCCCCGCTTTGCCACCCCATGTGGAGCGGATCGTCATCCCCTCGCTGTTCGAGCCGACCGGGATGGAGGCGACCGGCATGGACATGGTGCCGACCCCCGACACGCTGCACTGCGCGCCGCTCGGCTGGCCCGGTATCCGCCATGCGATGGCGGTGATCGCCCGCTGGTTCGACACCGCGAACCCCGCGCTGATGATCTGCGACGTATCAGCCGAGATCGCGCAGCTCGCGCGCATCTGTTCGGTTCCGCATGTGAAGATCCTGCAGCATGGCGATCGCGGCGATCCGGGGCACCGCGCAGCCTATGACGGCGCAGCGGGGCTGCTGGCCGCGTTCGACGAAGCGCTGGCCCAGCCCGAATGGGACGCCGCGATGCGCGCGAAGACCTGTTTCGCCGGCGGCCTGGGCGTCGATACCCGCGTGCCGGAGCGCGAGCTGGCGCGCCAGCGGATCGGCGTGGGCGCGGACGAGGAGATGATCCTGGTCCTGTCGGGCGGCGGCGGCGGCGGCTTCGCCCAGGCGCCGCTCGGCGTCGGCGCGCGCAGTCGCCCGGGTGCCCGCTGGATCACCATCGGCCCGATCGTCCGCGACTGGCACGCGACCGAGCCCGGCAATATCGAGCATCGCGGCTGGGTCGACAACGCCGCCGATCATGTCGCCGCCGCCGATCTGGTCATCGCCTCGACCGGCAACACCACCTGCCAGCAGGTCCTGGCCGCCGCCCGTCCTTGGCTCGCCATCCCCGAATGGCGCTATTTCGACGAGCAGCACCGCAAGGCCGAGGCGCTTGTGGCCGCCGGGGTCGCCTGTGTCCGCCCGCACCTGCCCTCCTCCGCCCAGGCCTGGACCGCCGCACTCGCCGAAACCCTTGGCCAGCACCGCCCCGCCATCCAGCGCGCGATGATCGCCGACAGCCCGGCACAGATGGCCGCCGACTGGCTGGAGGCGCTCGCCCACCGGCTGTGGCCCATCGAACCCGCCCCGCTTTCCCCATCCATCGGAGCCCATTCATGATCTCGGTCGTCACGCTCGCCGGGGGCCGCCCCGATCATCTGCGCAATGTCGTCCTTGGCCTCAGCCGCCAGACGATGCTGCCTGCCGAGCTGATCGTCGCGGTTATTCAGGACACGCCCTATGACCTTCCGGAGGCGCCCTTTCCCGTCCGCCAGATGATGTTGACCGGTCCGCGCCTGCCACTGGCTGCCGCGCGCAATGCGGCGGCGAAAGCCGCGGTCGGCGACAATCTGGTCTTCCTCGACATGGATTGCATCCCGACGCCCGATCTGCTCGCCGATTACGACCGCTGTCTGGATGAGATGGACGGACTGCTGATGGGCGAGGTGATGTACCTGCCCGGCGGCGCGACGCAGGGCGACTGGCGTTACGAACAATTCGCCGAGGTCGCGGTCCGCCATTCCGACCGACGCGGTCCGCCGCCGCAAGGGGTCGAGCGATGCACGGATTATCGCTGCTTCTGGTCGCTCAACTTCGCGATGCGCCGCGCGACCTTCCTCGCGACCGGCGGTTTCGACGAGCGCTATGCGGGTTATGGCGGCGAGGATACCGATTTCGGCAAAGTCGTCGATAAGGCGGGCGTGCCGATCGCCTGGATCAAGGGCGGACTGGCCTATCACCAATATCACCCCCATCACATGCCGCCGGTCCATCACATCGACAGCGTCGTCCGCAATGCCGAGCTGTTTGAGGCGAAATGGGGCTATCGCACCATGGGCCACTGGCTGCACGCCTTTCGCCTGATGGGCCTGATCGACGACACGCCGGGTCGTCCCATCCGCATCCTGCGCCGACCGGACGCGGACGATCTGGCACTGACCGGCCAGCAAAGTCACCAACCCTATGCCAATACCGCCAGCGTCATCCGCCTGTTGGAGGAACGCGCGGGCAAGCCCCGCGTCGCGGCATGAGAATCGCGCTGCTGGCGCATGTCCGCCAGCCGATCCGCCAACCCTTTCTGGGCGGCATGGAGGCGCATGGCTGGTATCTGGCCGAGGGGTTGGTGGCGCGCGGGCATGAGGTGGTGCTGTTCGCCAGCGGCGACAGCGACCCGCGCTTCACAATCGACCCGGTCCTGCCCGTCCATTACGAGGCCGTCTTCCCTTGGGCCGAGCATCACGGCAAGCCGGAGCTAATCGCGCATGTCGATGCCGGTTACGCCGCCGCCTGCGACCGGATCGCGCGTGGCGGCTTCGACGTGGTGCATAACAACAGCCTGCACCGCTTTCCCCTGGAGCCGCGCCGGACCGCGCAGGTGCCGACCGTCACCTCGCTCCATGTGCCACCCTATGACGCACTTCATCACTTCGTGCGGACGAGCCCATCGCCGACCCACCGTCTGACCGTGACGTCCGCCAGCCAGATGAAGGCCTGGTGGCCCAACGGCGCGCCACCGGAAGCCTCGGTGTTGCACAACGCTATCGACCCCGCCGCCTGGCCATTTGTCGCAAAGGGCAATGGCGAGGCGGTGTGGTGCGGACGGATCACCCCCAATAAGGGGCCGCATCTGGCAATACAGGCGGCACGGGCGGCGGGCATTCCCTTGACCCTGTTCGGTGCGATCGAAGATCCGGATTATCATGCGGCGGCGGTCGCCCCGCTGCTTGATGGTACGATCCGCTATGGCGGGCATCTGGATGGCACGACGCTCGCGCAGGAACTCGGTAAGGCCTCGGTGTTCCTCTTCACCCCTTGCTGGGATGAGCCGTTCGGGCTGGTCGCGATCGAGGCGATGGCCTGCGGTCTGCCCGTCGCCGCCTTCGACCAGGGCGCCGCCCGTGAAGTCGTGGGCGAGGCGGGCATCGTCGCTCCGCCAGGGGACGTCGTCGCCCTCGCCCAGGCCATCGGGCAGGCGATGGCGATTCCGCGCGCCGTTCCCCGCCGACGCGTCGAGGCGCATTTTGCCCGCGACCTGTGGCTCGACCGGTGCGAGGCGCTCTATGCCCAGGTTCGCGCGGCCCGGCCGGACGCCATGGCGGCGTGAGCGGGACCGTCATCGCCCGACAGTGCGACGCGCTGCTCGCCCTTTATCGCCGTCACGTCCGCGCTGGCGAGCCCTATGCGCTGGTCGACTTTCCCGATCATGCCAATGTTGGCGACAGCGCCATCTGGCTGGGCGAGATCGCCCTCCTCCACGCGGTCAGCGCGGGTGCCCCGGCCTATGTCTCCCGCTGGGACGATTTCGACGAGGCAGCCTTCCGCGCCGCCTGTCCCGAGGGCCCGATCCTGATCCATGGGGGCGGCAATCTGGGCGATATATGGCCGCATCATCAGCGGTTTCGCGAATATCTGCTGGAGCGTTTTCCCGATCGCCCGATCGTTCAACTGCCCCAGTCGATCCATTTCCGCGATCCCGCCCATCGCACGCGCTTCGCGGCGCAGGCCGGGCGCCATCCCGACTTTCACCTCTATGTCCGCGACCAGCCCAGCCAGATGCTGGCGGAGCGCCATGTTGATTGCCCCGTCACGCTGGCACCGGACTCCGCCTTCGGCCTTGGCCCCCTGCCCCGCCCCGGCGCGGCCGAGTGTGGCCACCTCCTGCTGCTGCGAACCGACACCGAACGCGCAGAGCGCGACGATACGCCGCTCCTTGCCCTGCCTGGTGCCGTGGTACGCGACTGGCTGGAGGAAGCTCCGGTGACGGCGCGTGATCCCACCGAGCGGGCCCAGCAACGGGTCGCACGCGGCCTGAACCTGCTGGCCCTGGGCGAAACGGTCGTGACCGACCGGCTCCACGGCCATATCCTGTCGCTGCTCCTCGGCATCGACCATGTCGTGCTGGACAATGATTATGGAAAGGTCGGCGCCTATATCGCCGCCTGGACCCGCGACAGCCCCACCGTCCGACAGGCCGCGTCCCCGGCCGAGGCGGCGGCGATGGTGGCCGGATGATCGAGATCAGCCTGCTGATCTGTACCCGCAATCGCATTCGCAGCCTGGGCGCGACGCTCGCCTCGATCGCCGAGGCGGCGGAACGGGCCGCCCCCCACCGGATCGAGCTGATCGTGGTGGACAATGGCTCGACCGACGGGACGGCGGCGATGGTACGGCGATGGGCGACCGATCGCCCCTTCGCCGTACGCCTTCTGGCCGAGCCCAGGCCCGGCCTCGCCCGCGCCCGCAACCGCGCCCTGGACGCCGTGCGCGGGCGGATCGTCGCGATGACCGATGACGACTGTATCCTGCACCCCGATTATTTCGACCGTCTCGCCCGCGCCTTCGCCGCACACCCGGCGCCGGTGATTATCGGCGGACGCATCCTGCCGGGCGACCCCGCGGACCTGCCCGTGACGATCAAGCTGGAGGATCATCCCATGCGCTGCCCGGCGGACGCCTTTCCTGGCGGCTTCGTCATGGGCGCGAACCTGGCCTTCCATGCCGAGGTCCAGAAGAGGGTCGGGCCCTTCGACCCGCGTTTCGGGGCGGGCGCGCCCTTTCGGTCGGCGGAGGATACCGACTTCCTGCTGCGAGCCCAGGCGATGGGCATTCCCCTGCTCTACGACCCCGGCTTCGTCGTCGACCATCATCATGGCCGCCGCCAGCCAGCCGAGGGGATCGCCTTGCTCGCCGGGTACGGGTTTGGCGACGGGGCGCTCTATGCCAAATATATCGGGCAGGACCGCCGGGCCCCCCGCTGGCTCGCGCGCGATGTGCGCCATCTTACCAAGCGCTTTGCCGGGCCGGTGGCGGGCATCCCGCATTTCCACGCCTTTCGCCTGCGCCATGTGCTGGCGGGCTTCATCGCCTATGCCGGTCGCGCGCTTACAGGTCGACGCCGAACCGCAGGCCCAGCGTCCGCGGCCTGAGCGGCGTCGACACGTTGTGCCGCCCCAGCAGGAACGGGTTGCCATAGGCGAAGCGATTGCCCCGCTCGTCCAGCACATTGTCGAGTGTCGCCGCCAGCGAATAGCGGCCATGGCGCGCGGTCAGGCCCAGATTGCCGAAGCCATAGCCCCCCTGGCGCACATCGAACATATCGCCGACGCCCAGAACAGAGGGGCCGACAAAGGCCGCCTCGACCTTGGCGGACAGCGTCCAGACGGGACCCAGGCGAAAGTCACGGACCAGCCCCAGGCGGCCCGACGCGGTCGGCGTCTCGGGCAGGCGACGGTTGCGCGCCCGGCTGAGCGCCGCGGTCGACCCTGTCACCTCATTGTCGGTCAGGAACAAGGCGCCGGTCAGGTGCCAGTCGCGCTGCGGCACCCACTCCACCCAGCCTTCCAGTGCGTCGATATAGGCGTCACCGATATTGCTGGTGATGGGCTGTCCGCTCCGATTGAGCAGGTCGGCCTGGATCGCGGTCCAGGCGGCGCGCGACAGGCTGAACGAGGCCGAGAGTCCGGTCTGCCCGCGACGCACGCGCCGGACGCCCAGCTCGGCCATGTGGATCGAGTCGGATTCGAAGTTCGCGACCCGCCCGACCCCGGCCGCCACCGCCAGACCGCCGGTCCGGAACCCCGACTGGTAGCGGCCGAACAACGTCCAGTTGTCGCCCAGCAGCCAGGAGAAACCGAAGGTCGGGTCGACGCGGGTGGTCGAGCGGCCCCGGACGAAATTGTTCGAGCGCGGCGTGATCGACGGTTCGCCGTCCACCCGCGCCGCCGTGACACGCCCGCCCATCGTCACCGACAGGGCATGGGTGATGGGATAGGTCGCCTCACCGAAGATCGCCCCGCTGCGCGTCAGGTTCGTTACGCCGATGACCGGTCGGACGCCCTGTCGCACGGTCAGCGACCGCCCCATCACAGACTGGTCCGACACCATGTTGATGCCGACCACCCAAGACCCACCGCCCGGCCACCGTCGCGATAGGCGGCTCTCGTGCGAGAACAGCGTCTTGCTACCCGTCAGCTGATAGGATGCGAGCGGCCCCAGGACACTGGCGTCGAACTGCTCGAACGACGCGCCACCCACAATGCCCGTCGCCGAGACGAATTGCAAGCCGTTCGACCAGCTTTTGGACAGGACCAGCCGCCCGAAATTCATATCGCTCCAGGACGGCTGGCGGATGGCGGCGCGGCTGACCAGCTCGTCCTCGCTCATCACATATTGCGCGTCGCGCGACACGATCGACTGGGTGCCGCCCCCCAGTTCCGCGCGCCAGCCATCGCCGACGTCCCAGCGCAGCGTACCGCGCAGGCCGCTGGTCAGCACGCGATTGATCGCGCGCTCGCCGGTCCGGCTGTTGTCGATATAGCCGCCGTCGACGGCGTGATAGCCGACCAGCCGGATGCCCAGCGTGCCCGGCAGCAGCACCTTGTTGGCCACTGCCGCGACATCGTTGCCCGGCGCCCCATCCTGGGTCAGCGCGCCGCCCCATTCCAGTCGTCCGCCGTCGCGGACCAGCGACACCGGGTTCGAGGTGACACGGATGATGCCGCCGATCGCCCCCGATCCGTGGAGCGCCCCCTGCGGCCCCTCGGCGATCTCGATTTCGCCGACATCATAGAGTTTCAGCCCCGGATCGGGCCCCGCAAAAGCGATCTGCACCTCGTCCAGATACAGGCTGGCAGTCGCTTCGGTCGCGCCGTTGAAGCTGCTGTCGGCGATGCCGCGAATGAACAGCTTGTTGCGGCCGGGCCCCAGCGCGGTGGTCTGCAAGATGGGGGTCTGGCCCGCCACGTCGCTGAGGTCCATCGACCCGCCGGGCAGCGTGACGCCGCGCCCGATAACCGAGACGCTGCCCGGATAGCGGGCGAGTTCGGTGCCCTGTTTGCTGGCGGTGACGATGATGTCCTGCGCATTGCCCGCCGGAGACGGTGGCGGCGGCGGACGCGGACGGGCACGCAGCGGCTTCGGCTGCGCGGCGCGCGGACTGCCGACGATCCGGAAGCTGCTGGCGTCGATCACGATGGAGCGATAGCCGGTGCCGCGCAATAATTGCGTCAAGGCACGCGCCGGATTGGCCGTCGTGGTCAGCGCGCGGGACCGCAGCTGTCGCAGGCGGTCATCGGTGGTGACGATGGTGATCCCGCCTTGCCGCGCCAGTTCGCGAAGCGCCGCGTCGAGCGGCATGGACGGCAGGATGATGCGATGGGCGGCCCCTGCTACCGGCCCCTGGGCCTGGCCTGCGACCGGCGCGACGAGAAGGGCCACGGCCAAAAGGCCGCGATCAACGCTCCCCGTCCAACGCCCGCAAAATCCACTTCCCACCGCTTTGGTGCCACCCCGCCCCGATCAGCTTCGCAAGACGCGGGACATCCTTGTCGGCCTCACCCGTCATCCGAACCAGGCCCGTGACGCTGCGATCGACCAGTGGTCCCTCCACCGCGATGGGGAAGCCATAAGCGGAATGCAATCGCTCGGCAATCGCCCCGACGGTCTCTCCGTCCAGATCCAAGATACCGCCGCGCCAGCTGCCGACCGTCGCCGGATCGACCGCCACCCGGCGCATCATGCGGCTCGTCTCGTCCAGCCGGACCCCCTGCCCGGCCGCCAGCGCGACCCGCTGCCCCATGGGTGCAAGCGCGACCGAACCCTCGGCCACCGACACGTCCAGACGCCCGTCCTGCCGCCGCACGTCGAACACGGTGCCCATGTCACGGATGGTGACGTCCCCCGAGCGCAGTTCGAAGGGGGCGGAGGGATCGTGGCGGACATGGAACAGCGCCTGGCCGGACTCCAGCGTCGCGGTGCGGGTGTCGTTCCGATCGAAGCGCAGCCGCGAGCCCCCCGCCAGCTCGATCCGCGTTCCGTCGTTGAGCGCGATCTGCCGGGTTTCGCCGGGCGCCGTCTGCTCGATCCGGATATCGGGACGCGAGCGCAACACGACCGGCCCCGCGACCAGCGCCACGGCCGCCGCGACGCCGCCCATCAACCACCAGCGCCCCCAGCCTGCATTGTCGTTCGCCGCCACCGGCACCGCCGGAATCGTGTCGACAGGAGCGGCATCGGCGGGCGGCGCGACCAGCTGGGCATCGGCCATGGCGACCCTGTCATAGGCGCACGCATGGGCCGGGCTTTCCTCCAGCCACGTCGCAAAGGCTTCCCATTCGGCCGCGCTCATGTCGCGCTGCCGGATGTGCCAATCGATCGCCTGTTCCTCCAGCGTCACGCGTTTCCGATCCCTTCACTGTCAGGACGACGCCGACCGATCCGATCCGCACCCTGTGCGTCACGATTTTCCTGCAAAAATTGATAGGCGCGTCGCAGCAGCTTCTCGACCGCGCTGACCGTGATGCCCATCCGCTCGGCGATGACGCGCTGCGGCTGCTCCTCGAAGCGGAACAGCGTAAACGCCTCGCGCATCCGATCGGGCATCCGGGCGATCAGCGCCTGTGCCTCCGCCAATTCGCTCCGCCCCAGCGCGATGCGTTCGGGATCGGCATATTCGCCCGATTGCGGCTGTACCTCTTCCCAGGCGCCGTCGCGCGCACCGCGCCGGGCAGCGGCGATGCGGCGGTCGGTCGCCAGGTTCGTCGCCATCCGGCAGAGAAAGGGAATGGGCTGCTCGATCTGGGTCGCGTCCAGGTCGGCGACGCGCATCCACAGATCCTGGAGCGCGTCCTCGGCATCGTCCGCCGAGCCCAGCCGGGCGGCCAGCAGGCGGCGCAGCAGCGGCCGCGCCTCCATGAACCGGCCCTCCAGACCCTGACTACCCAATCGGCCGTCCCCGTATCAGGCGGCGAAGGCCAACCCGCATTGCGCCGCCATGTCAGACACCGAAACGGCGCGCAAGACATCGGCCTCGTCCCGTCGCGCCGCCGCGATGGCATCGCCCGCGCGCGTCCCCGCGCCGGGATGACACATCACCAGATGATGGAGACCGGCATGATCCAGAAAACGCGGCAAGGCCTGGGCGAAACGGCCGTCAAAGCCGTAATGGCCCGCAAATCCGCGGTTGCAGCGCAGCCCCGCCGCCTCGGCCGCACGGGCAAAGCCGCGCGAATGATAGGCACTGCCGATCGCCTTGCCGCGCCAGGGGCGGCCGAGCAGCGCGCCCAGACGGTCCTCGCAGGTGCGAAGCCAGGCCTGGGGGGCGCGAAGCCGGGTGATCTCCAGCACGATCGGCCGGATGCCGGGCAGTGCGTGCGAATGCTGGTGCCCGTCGACAAACGCCGGAGGACGTCCCATCGCGTCCTCGAACCGGTCGAACTGCGCCTCGACCTCGCGACGGATCTCGTTCGCGTCGAGCTGGCCGCGCGACGCCATTCGGGTCAGCGGGTCGATCCCCGGCATCACCCCATCTTGCGTAAAGCCATTGGGGTGGACCGGCGCTTCCTCGGTCAGGGTCAGGTGCAGGCCGATCTGCGCGGTGTCGGGCACGTCGCGCAGCATCGCGCTGTCCTCCGCCCAATTGGGACGAAGGGTCATGCAGCTGGTGGCGTTCAATTTTCCCGCGCCAAGCAGCTCGGCGATGACGCGACTATCGTCGGTGGAAAAGGCGAAATCGTCAGCGCAAAGAATAAGCCGGTTCACCCACGACCCCCGCCAGATGCTGATAGGCCTTTTCGCGCATCCGCTCGGTGGTCAGACGCCGCGCCTTCAGCCGCCGCGCCAGGAAATCGTAGAAGAACCAGTCCCCCGCGAACGGCGCCGCAATGCTGTAGACCAGCCGCTCGGTCAGCGTCCAGCGGATCGAGTCCCTGTCCCGCTCGCGGTCGGAGGGGACGCACCAGAAGCCGTCGGCATAGCCCATCGTGCCGTGGCGCATCACGCGGTGGATCACCTCGTGATCCTCCAGCACATAGTTCCAGCGGCGCGGGTCGAACCCACCCGCCGCCTTCAGCGCCTCGGTCTGGAAGGCCTGGCCGGCGCCGCCCGCATGGCACTGGCGCGGCAGGACGCGCGCGGCCAGGCGGATCGCGGTGGACTCGCGACGGCGCTCCGCCTCGCCATCCCCCGGCGCGATGAAATAGGCACCCGCCACGACGCAGCCCGGCTTTTCCAGCAGCGCCTGGGCCTGCGCCAGATAGGTCGCCGGATAATGGGTGTCGGCATCGCAGGTCGCAACGAAACGGGTATGGACATGGTCCAGACCGAGGTGCAACGCGTTGATCTTGCCCGGCAAACCCTGATGCAGCAGGATGTGGTCGAGGCCTAGCCGCTCGCACGTCTCGGTCGCGACGCGCAGGCTGGCGTCCAGCGAACCATTGTCGACCAGGACCAGCCGGAACCGGACGGTCTGTGCCGCCAGGCTCTCCAACGTTGCGGCCAGATGTGCCTCTTCGTTGAAGAAGGGCACGATCACGGTCCAGCACGGTGCGACATAGGCACCCACCTGATCCGATCGTCCCGCATCGGCATAGGCCTTGGCATTCCGCCAGGCTGCGCCTTCCGCATCGAGCAGCATTAATCCCACCCCGCCGACTAAACCCACAACACCCCTGTTGCCGAAGCCCCCCGGCCCGGGGCGCGAGCGCGCCGATCGGGGTGTTTCATGGCTAGGACGCCGCGCGCTCGGCCCAACCGGACATCGTGAACGAATTATTTTTTACGTGCCGGGAACAACGCCGATTTTCTTTGCGAAACGACCGCCTGGGGTGACATGGGCGTGACCGGACCACTGGATTGCTCGGAACGTGCCGCGATGACGGAAATCACCCAAAGCCGCACGACACCGCGCTACATCGCGAATCTCGACGAAACATGGGGCGCGGCGCTGGCCCTGCTGCTGTTCGCCGTGCTGACGCGGATGCGGGATTTCGGCAATCCGGTCGCGCATGTGGACGAGCAATATTATCTGCTGGTCGGCGACCGCATCCTGCATGGCGCGCGGCTCTATATCGACCTGTGGGACCGCAAGCCGCCGGGGCTGTTCCTGTTGTTCGCTGGGTTCCGGCTGCTGCCGGGCGACGGCTTCCTGGCCTATCAGCTGGTCGGCACGGCATGTGCGGCGGCGACGGGCTGGCTGATCTGGCTGGCGGCACGGCGCATGGCCCTGGCACCACCCGCCGGACTGGCGGCGGGGGCGGCCTATATCCTGTGGCTGCCGCTGCTCAGCGGCGGCAGCGGACAGTCGCCGGTCTTCTACAATCTGGCGATGACGGCGGCGGCGGTGCTGACGCTGGAACTGCCCCGCCTGGCCGAGCGGCGGGCGGTCGGCTTGATCGTCGCCAGCGGCGCGGTCGCGTGCCTGCTGGCGGGTATCGCGATCCAGATCAAATATACGCCGCTGGTCGAGGGTGCGTTTTTCGGCCTGGCGCATCTCTGGTATCTCCGGCGCGCGCGGGCCAACCTGCTCGTCATAGCGGTCGCCGCGCTGGCCTGGATGGCGCTGGGCGTTTTGCCGACCGCGCTCGTCGTGCTGCACTTCTGGGCGAGCGACACCACCACCTTCGACGCCTTCTGGTTCGCCAACTTCACCTCGATCACGCTCCGGCGCGGCTATCCGGCCGCCAAGATCGTCGGGCGGCTGGCGGGCATCGGCGGTCAGTTGCTGCCGCTGATCGCCTGTGCGGTCTTCGCCTGGGTCAGGGGGCCGCGGCGCGAGGGGCTGACGCTGACCCGTATCTGGCTGGCCTTCGCCTTCGTCGCCTTTGCGATGATCGGCGCGTTTTTCGACCATTATGCCCTGCCGCTGGTCGCGCCACTCTGTATCGCCGCGGCGCCCGCCTTCGCGATGCGCCGCCGGGCGATCGCGGCGGTGTTCGCGATCGGGGCCGGGCTGTTCGTCTTCCATGCGCTTACCAACGATCCGAGCGAGGGGGACGGCATCCGTCGTATGGCGCGCGTGATGGCGGCGGTGGACGGGCGCGAATGCCCCTATGTCTTTGCCGGGGATTCCAGCCTCTACCACCTGTCGGGCGGGTGCGTGCCGACCGCCTATGCCTTCCCCTCATCGCTCGCCTATGAGGCGGAACGGGGCGCGATTGGCATCGACGAGGCTAGCGAGGTCGCCCGCATCCTGGCCCGTCGGCCGCCCGCCATCGTGACGCTGGACGAGCCCTTCTCGCCCTGGAACGAAGCGACGCAGGCACAGATGCGCCGCGCGCTTGCCCGCGACTATCGCCCCGTCCTGTCGATCCCGCGCGAGGAGCGTCACGAGATCCTGTATGTCCGCCGCGACCTGCCCGTTCCGCCTTCGAAATAAAGACACGGGCGAGGTTGTTTTAGGGAATACCCCGCCCCATCTGCCGCGCCGAACCCTGATGGAGCGATAAGCCTATGAGCGACGACGCCTACACCCCACCCGCCATCTGGACCTGGGACAAGCAGAATGGCGGCCAGTTCGCCTCCATCAACCGTCCGGTCGCCGGCCCGACCCATGACAAGGACCTGCCCGTCGGCCAGCATCCGCTCCAGCTCTATTCGATGGGCACGCCCAATGGCGTGAAGGTCACGATCCTGCTCGAGGAGCTGCTCGCCGCCGGGCACAAGGACGCCGAATATGACGCCTGGCTGATCCGCATTTCCGAGGGCGATCAGTTCGGCAGCGGCTTCGTCGCGATCAACCCCAACTCGAAGATCCCCGCCCTGGTCGACCGGCGCAAGGCCGAGCCGCTGGCCATCTTCGAGTCCGGCGCGATCATGACCCATCTGGCCGAGAGCTTCGGCGCCTTCCTGCCGACCGATCCCGCCGCCAAGGCGCGCGTCCTGTCCTGGCTGTTCTGGCAGATGGGCAGCGCGCCCTTCCTGGGCGGCGGCTTCGGCCATTTCTATGCCTATGCGCCGGTAAAGATCGAATATGCGATCGACCGCTATGCCATGGAGGCCAAGCGCCAGCTCGACGTGCTCAACCGCCAGCTGGAGCACAACGCCTATGTGGCGGGCGACGAATATAGCATCGCCGACATGGCAATCTGGTCCTGGTACGGTCAGCTGGTGCTGGGCAGGCTCTATAACGCGGCCGAGTTCCTGCAGGTGCAGGAGTATACCCATGTCCTGCGCTGGGCCCGGGAGTTGGACGAGCGTCCGGCGGTGAAGCGGGGGCGGATGGTGAACCGAACCTTCGGCGAGCCGTCCGAACAACTCCCCGAGCGGCATGACGCCAACGATTTCGACCTGCGCACGGCCGACAAGCTGGCCTGACCCTCCCAAATCCTCCCCGTCTTCGATGGGGAGGCGGACCAGCCGCAGGCTGGTGGAGGGGCCGCCAAAGGCGGAACCGTTGGCGGGCTCGCCCCTCCACCACCGCTTCGCGGCGGTCCCCCTCCCCAAGCAAGCTTGGGGAGGATTGAAAATGACGCTTGTATGTCATTTGCCGCGCGTGGGTTGATCCTCCGGGCGGACTGGGCATTAAGTCCCCTATGCTCCCCCGCCACCGCCTCCCCCGCCCGCTGATGGCGCTTGCACTGGCCGCCGCCGCGCTGGTCGAAAGCCCGCTCTGTGCCGCCGATCCGGCCCCCTTCGACCTGCCGGGGCCAGCTTTGCGCATCTCGGTCACGCGCGGCGACCGGACGCTGCCCATCGGCGCGGTTCCCAATCTCGCCACCGGCGACACGCTGACGATCGAAGCAGACCTGCCCAAGGACCAGCGCACGCGCTACATCCTGTTCTCGGCGTTTCTCAGCGGCGCGACCAATCCGCCGCCCAAGGACTGGGTCCAGTCGGCCGAGACCTGGAAGCCCAAGGACAAGGATCGCCGCCTGACCCTGACTGTGCCCAAGGGCGCGCGGCAGATGGCGCTGTTCCTGGTGCCCGAGACGGGCGGCGCGTCGGGCACCATCGTCGATGCGGTGCGCGACCGGCCCGGCGAATTCGTTCGCGCGGTGCAGGACCTGAACCAGGCATCGCTCGACCGGTCGCGGCTCAATGCCTTCGTCGCGGCGATCCGCGCGCAGGAAAACAGTCATCCGGAGTTCCTGCGCACCCTGGCCCCCGCCTTGTCGAACAGCCTGGCGATCAAGCTGAACCCTGACTGCCTGGCGCGCGTCATCGAGTTGCAGGCGGCCTGCCTGCTCGAAAATCGCGATGCCTTGGTGCTGGCCGACATTCACAGCAGTTCGATGACCGACACGCTGGTCGGCGCGCCGACCGACCTGGCCTTGCAGGTCAGCTATACGCGCGAGGCGGGACTGGGCTATTACAGCCCCTATATCGGCGTCATCCGCGATATCGCGCGCGTGTTCGGTGCGTTCGGCAATCCGCAATTCGGCTATCTGCCGACGCTGGCCACCCGCGATGGCGAGCGGATGTCACTGCTGCTCAATGCCGCGCCGTCCTTTGCCAAGCCCAAATCGGTGCTGGTCGCCGCGATGCCCGCTATCGACGCCCCCAGTCCGCCGCGCCTGCGCGTGACTGGCGATGCCCCCCTGTGCGGGGCCAAGCCCGGCTTGGTCCTGCCGGTGGAGGGTGCGCCGCTGATCTATTCGACCGGTTTTGCGCGCGACATGACGGTGTCGATCACCGGTCCTGACGGCAAGACCATCGACCTGCCCGTCCGCGCCCGCGCCGATCGGGGCGGCTATGTCCTGGACCAGCCGCTGCCGGCGGGCACGCTGTCGGGCAATGTGCCGGCCAAGCTGCACGGACAATGGGGTTTCGACGGGTTCGAGGGGCCGAGCTTCACGCTGCAATTCCCCGGGAAAGGCGACTGGCGCGCGATCGATGCCGGGCAGAGCCTGGTGGTCGGACGCGACAACAACGTCGCGCTGAACGGTCCGGCGGCGGCCTGCGTCACCGCCGTGACAATGCGGATGGGCAGCGCCGCGCCACAGCAGGTGCCGTTCACGATGCGCGGCGCGGACGGCATTACCGCCACCCTGCCGCTCAAAGGCGCGCGGTCGGGCGAGATCATATTGGACATCCAGCAGGTCGGCGACACCGTGCCCCGCTCCCTGACGCTGCGCGCCTATTCCCCTGCCAGCCGGATCGACACGGTGACGCTGGCCAAGGGCGACCGCTTCGTCACCCTGACCGGCCAGCGGCTGGACGAAATCGCCGGGGTCGAGATCGGCGACATACGCCTCTCTCCGGGCGAACTGACCCGCGATGGCGACACCGACCGGCTGGTCGCGACCGCCGCCGACAATCGCGTGCCGGATGGGACGAGCGCCAAAATCCGGCTGACCGATGGACGCAGCCTGTCGGTGCCGATCACCGCCGCCCCGCCGCGCCCCGCCGCGACGCTGATCGCGCGAAGCCTGTCGCCCAAGGACGGCGCGTCCGCCGTCGCGCTTGCGACCCGCGACGAGACGGTGTTGCCCGACAGTGCCCGGCTGACCTTCTCGGTCCGGGCCAATGCAGGAACGAAGCTCTCGCCAGCCGATGCGATCGAGATCGCGACCGCCGATGACAGTGCCTCGGTCACGCTGGAGGGCGGGCGCGACGTGCGGCTGTCTTCGCCGGATGTCGCGGTCGCCACGCTCGACTCAGCCCGGCTGGGCCCGGCGGCGGCGGGCGCGCTACGCTACCGCGTCGTTCGCGGCGGCATCAAGGGCGACTGGACGCCGCTCGCCACGCTGGTCCGCCTGCCGCGCATCGACGGTGGCGGGTGCGAAGCCGCCGGATGCTGGATCGAGGGCCGCGACCTGTTCCTGATCGACCGCGTCGCCGCCACGCCCGACATGGCGGGCGCGGTCAGCGTTCCGGCGGGCTTTACGGCCGCGCGCCTGACGGTGCCGGAGCCCAAGGACGGGGCGCTCTATCTGGCGCTACGCGATGCCCCGGGCGTGGTGTTTACGATGGCGGAGAAGCGGTAAGCCTTTCCCGCCAGCAAAGCTTCGCGTGTCGGGGACGGTCGAGCAGGATCACGCCCCCTCGCCCCGCTCCAGCAGCTGGCGGAGCAGCTGTACGTCGTCGCGCAGACCGCCTAGGCGATCGAGGCTCATGCCCGTTCGCGCAAGCACCTCTTCGCCCAGGCATCCGCACTGGTCGCGCAGCGCCTGTCCCGCCGGGGTCAGCCGCACACGGACCTGGCGCTCGTCATGGGGATCGCGCTCGCGTGCCAGCATTCCGCCGGCCTCCAGCCGCTTGACGAGCGGCGTCACCGTGCTCGACTCCAGCCCCAGCCGCTGGGCGATCGCACCGATCGTCCGCCCGTCCTCCTCCCACAGGACCAAGAGCGCCAGATATTGCGGATAGGTCAGGCCCAGCCGGTCGAGCATGGGCTTGTAGGTGCGCTGCATCGCCATGTTCGCCGAATACAGGGCAAAGCACAGCTGTTCGTCGAGCGGCCAGGGGGCCGTCATCCGCCATCTCCCGTTAGAATGAAATTCATATCGCGATAAAAGAAGCGCTGGACAAGGGCGATCGCACGACACATATATGTATCGCGATAAACATTATCGGAGAAACAGTGTGACGATCGACGTGAAGTACGAGACCCAGGCACGCGCCACCGGCGGCCGTGACGGCCATGCCAGCACTGCGGACGGCGCGCTCGACGTCAAGCTTTCCACGCCGCGCGAACTGGGCGGTGCGGGCGGCGATGGCACCAATCCCGAACAGCTGTTCGCGGCCGGTTACTCGGCCTGCTTCATCGGCGCGCTGAAGGTCGCGGGCCAGCAGTTGAAGGTGAAGATCCCCGACGATGTCGCGGTTTCGGCCAGGATCGGCATCGGTCCGCGCGCGGCGGGTGGTTTCGGCATCACCGCCGACCTGACCGTCGATCTGCCGGGTATCGATCGAGCCGAGGCCGAGAAGCTGGTCGAAGCCGCGCACCAGATCTGCCCCTATTCGAACGCCACGCGTGGCAATGTGAACGTCGGCCTGACGCTGGCCTGACGCTCGATACCGCCCCCCTAAACCTGATGGTGCGGCCAACGCTTACCCGAGGCCGCACCGTTTTTCGGGGTCAGGCGGAATCGCGCACGATCAGGCGCGGGGGCATTTCCAGTCCTGGCGCCGCGCGCCCGTCCAGCCGCGCGAACAGCGCTGCGATCATCGCCGCTGCCCCTGCTTCCAGATCCTGCCGGATGGTGGTCAGCCGGGGAATGGCCCGCTCGGCGAGCGGCAAATCGTCGAACCCCGTCACCGCGACATCGCCGGGCACCGACCGGCCGCCCGCGATCAACGCCGTCATCGTCGCCAGCGCAATCATGTCCGACGCCGCGACGATCCCGTCGATCGTCACGCCGTCGTCGCGGAGCCGCGCCAGATTGGCCTGAATCTGATCGGGCATCAGTTCGGGCGCCAGCGCGACGTCGAGTTGATGGGGCGGCGGCAGGCCCGCCTCCGACATGGTATCGCACAGTCCCGCATGGCGTTGTGTCAGTTCCAGGGTACGGATCTCCCCCATGAAGGCGATACGGCGTCGCCCGCCCGCGATCAGATGCTCGCCCGCCAACCGTCCGCCCAGCCGGTTATCAACGCCGACCGCGCAGTGGCGCTGGCCCGGCATGGTGCTGCCCCAGACGACCAGCGGCAGATAGGTTTCGGCCACCGCCTCGATCACCGGCAGCTGGTCCGACTGGCCGATCAGGACGACGCCGTCGACCATGCCCGACCGGGTGATCCGGGACAGCCAGTCGTCATCGTCGGGAATGATGCGCGACAGCATCACGTCATGGTCGCGCGCCGCCAGTTCGTCGGCAAGATGGCCGAGCAGCGTCATGAAAAAGGGGTCGGACAGCCGCTGGCGCCGTTCATGGCCCAGCGGGATGGCGATGCCGATCACGCCCGTCCGCTGTGCGCGCAGGCGGCGCGCCATCTGGTTGATCTGGAAATTATGCTCGGCGGCCAGCGCCTCGATCCGTTGGCGCGTCTCGGCATTGACGACGCTCTTGCCGGCCAGCGCACGGCTGACGGTGCCGGGCGATACGCCCGCGAGCCGGGCGATATCCTTCAGGGTGCGGGCAGGTGGGGACGCGTCGGCCATCATGGCCCCCTGAACGAAAAATGGGGCGGATGCCAAGTGACATCCGCCCCGGGGGACAAAGGCTTAGAAGCGGTAACGGATCGAGGCCGTCACCGTGCGCCCGTAGAGCGCGGTATTGTTGAACACCGCCTGGGTCGAGGACAGGACCGGGAACAGCCCGCCGCCGCCACGGAAACCCAGCTTGTTGAAGAGGTTGTTGGCGTTCAGGCCGATCTCCAGCTTGTCCATCGGCCGCACGGTCACGAAGCCGTTGAAGAAGGTCGATCCCTTGATCGTGTAGAGGTTGAAGTCGTCCGACTTGGTGCTGGTCTGGCCGTTCATGCTGACGCCGAAGGCGACCGGGCCGGCATCATAGGAGGGCGACACGACAAACAGGAAGTCGGGCAGACCGCCGGGCTTGTTGCCGACCAGTGCCGAGGTCGCGCTGCTCGTGATCTTCGACGCGGCATAGGTGGCATCGACCGACAGGTGGAAGTTGCCATAGGTCACGCGGCTGCTGAACTCGACACCCCAGGAGCGATAGCCGTTGGAAATGTTCGGGTTGTTGTTCGGCGCCGGGTTGTTGATGCGGGTGAAGTCGTAATTGTTCTCGGTCAGCGTCGAGTGGAAGCCGGTGATTTCGACCGAGTAGGACGCACCACCCAGGCCGCCGCGCTGCTTCAGGCCGACTTCCTGCTGGTTCAGGTAATTGACCGAGGTCGCCTGACCCTGGCTGTTCAGCGAACCGTCGGCGTTGAAGTTGCCCGACAGGACACGGCGATCGGCGTTGAAGCGACCGCCACGGCTGGCGCGGACGAACACGCTGGTGTTGCTGTCGAAGGCATAAAGCGCGCCGACCGACCAGCTGACATAGCCATCGGTATAGTTGACCTTCTCGACGCTCGGGCTGAGCACCAGCGACGGGATCAGCGCGGAGCCCAGCGCATCCGACACGCGGGTGTTCGGACCGGCTACGCCGCCCTGCGCGGTGCCTTCGCCGTGCACGCTGTCATAGCGGATCGACGCATCGAGGTTCAGGCCGCCGACTTCATAGCCCGCCTGCAGGAAGGGCGCGACGTCGGTATAGGTCAGGTCGACGCGGCGGGCGCAGCAGCTGCCCCAATTGTCGTTGAACCCGGCCTGGCCCGCGGCAGTCAGCTGCGTGCCGGTGGTCGAGAACAGGTCGAGCGGCGCAGCATTCTCGCCGTTCAGCTCGCTATACTGACGGTTGACGTGCCAGTCCTGGACGATGTTCTGGCGCATGACGAACAGGCCCGCGGTGACCCGCGCCTTGCCCGGCCCGACCTGGAACTTGCCGTTCAGGGTCAGGTTGTTGGCGAAATTGTCCATGTTCTTCATGAACACGTTGATGTTCGGATTGTTGTTGATGTACGGCCCGGTGAACAGCTGGCCGGCGTTCGGCCCCGCTGCATAGCGGATCGAGCCGACCGTCTGGCCGTTGACGCACGAACCAATCAGACCATTGGCACTGGGCGAATTCGCGGCGCACGAAACACCCGCCACGGTATTCTGCCGGGTCTGGACGTTGATGAACTGGGTCGTGAAATTCCCGCTGATCCACTGATAGCGCATCGTGTCGTCGAGCGAGATATTGTCGTTGAAGTCGTAATGGACCTGGCCGCTGATGCCCGTGACGCGCGGGTGGATGCCCTGCACCTCGGCCGACTTCACGCCGCCATTGTCATAGTCCAGATACTGGAAGTTGCGGTTGTAGATCGTATAGGCCGACCCCGAACGCCCGTCGAAATTGGGCAGCGGGGTGAAGCCGGTCACGCGGTTGCCGTCCAGCGTCGCCAGCGTCGGCGTGGTGGTGTTGGTCGGCGCCTGCTCGTCCAGCCGCTTGAAATACAGCCGCACGAAACCGCGATTGTCGGGCAGATCCTTGGTGATGTTCGCCTTGATCTGATACCCGCGCAGGATGTTGAAATTCTCGTTGGTGTAGCCGCCGCCGTTGCGGACATAGCCGCCGACATGGAAGCGCGTCGTGTCGTCGATCGGACCGCCATAGTCGAAGTCGAGGCGATGCTCGCGGAAGCCCAGGCCGTTGGAATAGGCGATCTGGCCGCCCTTCACGTCACCGGTCTTGCTGATGAAGTTGATGACCGCACCCGGCGCCTGGCTGGCGAAGGTCGAGGCCGAACCGCCGCGAACCGCTTCCACGGTGCGGATATTCTGGTCGAAGCGGATCCAATAGTCGTTGTTGCCGAAGTTGATGTCGCCGAACAGCACGTCGGGCAGGCCGTCTTCCTGCAGCGAGACATATTCGGAACCGCCGGTCGACACCGGAATGCCGCGCACGCCGATATTGGCGTTACCGCCCGGGCCCGCGGTATCGCTGGGCTGAAGGCCGGGGATGTTGCGCAGGATTTCCGCGGTCGAACGCGGCGTGAAATTCTGGATCGCCTCCTGGCTGACCTGGGACACCGAGATCGAGCTGCGGAAACGCGAACGCTCGCCGCTGGTCGCGGTGACGACGATATCCTCGCTGGATGCACCGGCATCGGGGATCGCACCCGCTTGCGGCGCGGCGGCCGGTGCCGCGGCGGTCTGTGCGAAAGCCGGGGCGCTCACCAGCGCCATCGCCAAAGCTGCCATGGATCCACAGGACCGCAGAACGCTCGTCGTCATACACCCTCTCCTGATTCGTCCCGATGTCCGGGATTTCGTGCAGCCTCGCTATTCCTATGAGCAATCGTTTGCAATGGTCCATTGCAAACCTTTGCAAAGAAATTTAGCTATCTGTGATCGAGAAAGCACAGCGGCGCCCGGCTGGCGAGCACGATAAGGTGCGTGCGGCCGGAAACGCCCAAGGAGAGAGATGCCGATGATGCCCCCTGCCCCCGATGCCATTCGCTCGGTCGCGATCGTCGGCGGCGGCACCGCCGGATGGATGACGGCCGCCGCGCTCGCCCATGCGATGCCCAGAGGCCTGTCGATCACGCTGGTGGAGTCGGACGCCATCGGCACGGTCGGCGTCGGCGAAGCGACCATTCCCCCGATCCGGCTGTTCAACCAGACGCTCGGCATCGACGAGGCCGAATTCCTGCGCAAGACGAAGGGCAGCTTCAAGCTGGGCATCGAATTCGTCGGTTGGGGTCGCGAGGGGCATCGGTATTTCCACCCCTTCGGCACGCACGGCAAATCCTTCGATCTGGTCGCGGTGCATCAGCATTGGCTGGCGGCCGGCGGGCCGGAGAGCGGCGTGGCGCTCGACGACCTCTCCATGGCCTGGGGCGCGGGCCAGCGCGGGCGGTTCGCGGCACCGATGGCCGATCCGCGCAGCGTCGCCTCGACCTTCGACTATGCCTATCATTTCGATGCCGGGCTCTATGCCGGGTTCCTCCGTCGCTATGCCGAGGCGCGGGGCGTGGTGCGGGTCGAGGGCAAGATCGCGGGCCATACGCTGGAGCCGTCGCGCGGTCATGTCGCCTCGGTCACGCTGGAGGGCGGACGGGTGCTGGAGGCCGATCTGTTCGTCGACTGTTCGGGCTTTCGCGGATTGCTGATCGAGGAGGCGCTGGGCACCGGCTATGAGGATTGGACGCACTGGCTGCCCTGCGACCGCGCAGTTGCGGCGCCGTGCGTGACCGGCGGTGACGGCCTGACGCCCTATACCCGGTCAACCGCGCGGGAAGCCGGTTGGCAATGGCGCATCCCGCTCCAGCACCGCACCGGCAATGGCTATGTCTATTGCAGCCGCCATATCTCCGACGACGCGGCCGCCGCGACTCTCATGGCGAACCTCGACGGAGAGGCGCTGGGCGATCCGCGTTTCCTGCGCTTCACGACGGGGCGGCGCAAGCTGCTATGGAACCGCAACGTCGTCGCCATCGGCCTGTCGAGCGGGTTCATGGAGCCGCTGGAGTCGACCAGCATCCACCTGATCCAGGCGGGCATCGCCAAGCTGCTCGCCTATTTCCCGACGCGAACGTTCGAGCCAGAGGGGATCCGGGAGTATAACCGCGTCGCGATCACCGAATATGAGCGGATCCGCGACTTCCTGATCTTGCATTACAAGCTGACCGAGCGGACGGACGCGCCGCTCTGGCGCGAATGCGCGGCGATGGCGATCCCCGACACGCTGGCGATGAAGATCGCGCATTTCCGCACCGCCGGACGGCTGGTCGCGCGCGACATGGACCTGTTCGGCCCGGCCAGCTGGGCGGCGGTGCATCTCGGCCAGTTCAACCTGCCCGAGGGGCTGGACCCGCTGCTCGCCTATGGCGACCCCGCACAGAGCCGGGCGTTCGTTGGCAAGCTGGCTGGCGCGATCGGACAGATGGCGGAGTCGATGCCGAGCCATGGGGACTGGCTGAAGAAGATCGGGGCGACACCGTAATTCCTCCCCTGTAAGGGGAGGTGGCAGGCCGAAGGCCAGGCGGAGGGGTGTCGCCCTATCGAGAGCGGGACACCCCTCCACCATGCTGCGCATGGTCCCCCTCCCCTTCCAGGGGAGGAATTTGTTAAAGCCCTTCGCCACCGACCCATTGCGCATGGGCCAGCCGCCGCGCCAATTCCCAATTCTGCTGCCGCAGGTCGGGCACCGCCACGACCTCCCACAGTCCGCCGCGCGTCATCGGGCCGATGCAGTAGAGCCGGTCGTCCACGCCGCCATCGGCCGCGACGACATGGCTCTGGGCATCCACCTCCAGCCCGATACGCAGGGCGTCAGGCCGGATCATGCTCTCGGCCAGCAGCTGTCGGATCAGCGGCTCGCGCGAGCGCAGCAGGTCGCCCTGCGGCCCGGTGCAGTTGACGATCCGCGCGACGTGCAGCGTCTCCACCGCCGCCTGCCCGCGCGGTCGCCAGTGGACCATGGCGCCCTGCCCGTCCGGCTCGACCCTGACCAGCTTGCCGCCCGCGATCGACAGGCGGCCCGCCTCGACCAGCGCCTCCACCCGGTCCGCGACCGAGGGGGCGAGCCGGTGGCGATGGACATCCCAATAGGGGCGCAAATGCCGCAGGAACCGCGCGCGCGTCGCACCGTCCGCCGCCCCCCACATCATCTGGGTCACGGGCCGCAACGCGTCGACCGCGCCGCGCCAGCCCTGCTCGGTGGCGGCGCAGCGCACATGCCGGACCAGCGCCGACAGGCTGGCGGCAGGCCGTTCGCGCAAGGGGGTTAAGGGCGGCGCATCGGCATGGCGGCGCGGCGCGAGCCCCCGGCGCGAGATGGCGATCGTCCGCCCGCCAAAACCGCTGGCGTCCAGCAGCAGGGCTGCGTCGATCGCGGTCAGTCCGCTGCCGACCAGCAAGACCCGGTCATCATCGCCAAGCCCCTCGGCAATATCGCCCGCCCAGGGGTCTTCGCGATAGCATCCCTCCGCCAGCGCGGCCGGGTCGATTCCGGGCGGCGTGTGCGGCGGCAGATTGCCCAGCGCCAGCACGACCGCATCGGCCGCGACAGCCTGCCCCTCCGCCATGGCCAGGCGATAACCGACGCCGTCCCGCTCCAGCCCAACGACCTCGCCGCTGGCCAGCGTCAACCGGGCGGGGTCCGCCGCGATCGTTTCCATGAGCAGGTCGCGCAGATAGTCGCCATACACACGGCGCGGCACGAAGGTCCTGGCGTCCCCCGCCCCACGCGCGACCAGCCAGCGGACGAAATGATCCGGATCGTCGCGCAGCGCACTCATATTGCCCGCCCGTACGTTCAACAGATGCTCGGCATGGGCCGCGCTATAGGCGACGCCGCGCGCCAGCTGGTTGGCGCGCCGCTCGATCAGGGTTGCACGCGGCCCGCCATGGCGGACCAGATTGATGGCCAGCAGCGTCCCCGCAAAGCCGCCGCCGATGATCGCGACATGGTCGATCCCCGCCGTCATGAAGCCAGTCCATCCCTTCCCGATCGCGAACCATTTCCCTCTAAACGGAATGGTGCGCCGCTTCACGCTTATTTCAGTATACGATTATCCAGGCAGCCGTTAGGCTCCGCGACATACACAGTGGAGTGAATGGGTCGATGCGGTCGTGCTGGCGGATGTCCGGATTTTTGGTTTCCCTGTCCTCGATCGCGCTGGCGGTACCGCTCGCCGCGCAGGTGACGACGCCCGCGCCATTGTCGGTCGAGGGGATTTTCGGGCCCGGCGCGGTGCGCACGGAATCGGTCCGCGAAAGCCGCTGGAGCAAGGACGGCGAAAGCTATCTCGCGCTCGAAGCCGCACCCAAGGGCGGGCAGGACATCGTCCGCTATCGCATCGCCGATGGCCGCCGCGAGGTGGTGATCGCCGCCGCCGACCTGATCCCGCCGGGCGCGACCGCGCCGCTCGACATCGACAGCTATGAATGGTCGCCGGACGACAAATGGCTGCTGATCCAGACCAATGGCAAGCGCTTCCGCCGGACCCATGCGCTGTCCGATTACTGGCTCTACGACGTCGCCAATCGCCGCCTGCACAAGGTCGGGCCGGACGCCGCCCCCTCGACTTTGCTCTATGCGACCATCTCGCCCGACAATAGCCGGATCGCCTATGTCCGCGCGAACAACATCTATGTGGAGCCGATCGCGGGCGGCGCACCGGTCGCGCTGACCCGGGACGGCGACGATTATGTCGTCAATGGCCTGGCCGACTGGGTCTATGAAGAGGAATTCTCGGTCCACCGCGCGTTCGAATGGAGCCCGGACTCGCGCCGCATCGCCTTTCTGCGCTTCGATACGAAGGGCGTCGGCACCTTCGACATGATAAAGAACACCGGCGGCCAATATTCGCAGGTGATCCCGCTGCAATATCCCAAGGCGGGCACGACCAATTCGGCGGTGACGGTCGGGGCGATCGACGTGGCCGACGGTGCGACCCGCTGGTTCAAGCTGGCCGGCGATCCGCGCCAGAATTACGTGCCGCAGATCAGCTGGGCGGGCGGATCGGAGGCGCTGTTCATCCAGCAGTCCAACCGGCTCCAGAACACGTACAATGTCCTGCTCGGCGATCCCGCGACCGGCGCGGTCAAACCGATCATGGTCGAAAAGGACGCCGCCTGGGTCGAGGCCAATGTCGCGCCCGAATGGCTGAACGGCGGGCGCAGCTTCACCTGGCTGTCCGAGCGCGACGGCTGGCGCCACCTCTACACCATCGACCGGGCGAGCGGCCGCGCGACGCTACGCACGCCGGGCCAGTTCGACGTGGTCGAGCTGCTGAACGTCGACGAGAAGGCGGGCTATGCCTGGTTCATCGCCTCGCCCGACAATCCGACCCAGCGTTACCTGTACCGTACCACCCTGTCGGGCGCGCCCAAGGTCGAGCGACTGACCCCGGCGGGCCAGCCGGGCACGCACAGCTATGACATCGCGCCGGGCGAGCATTGGGCGCTGCATACCGTGTCGCGCTTCGATGCGCCGCCAATGACGGACATGCTCGACATGACCCGCCAGCAGCCGCTGCGCACGCTGGCCGCCAATGCGCCGCTGACCAAGGTCGTGGCGGACACCGGCCTGCCCGCCACCGAGTTCTTCCGCGTCGATATCGGCGGCGGCACGCAGCTCGACGGCTGGCTGATCAAGCCGCCCCACTTCGATCCGGCCAAGCGCTATCCGATCCTCTATTTCGTCTATGGCGAGCCCTGGGGCCAGACGGTCGCGGATCGCTGGGCGGGGTCGCAGGGGCTGTGGCATCGGATGCTGGCGCAGAAGGGCTATCTGGTCGCCAGCCTCGACCCGCGTGGCACCGCCACCCCGCGCGGCCATGACTGGCGCAAGATCATCTATCGCCAGGTCGGCATCCTCGCCTCGGCCGATTATGCGGCGGGCGTGCAGAAGATGCTCGCCACCCGGCCCTATATCGATCCCGCGCGGATCGGCATCTGGGGCTGGAGCGGCGGCGGCGCGATGACCCAGAATGCGATGTTCCGCTATCCGGACCTCTACAAGACCGGCATCGCGGTGGCAGGCCCCACCGACATGAAGCTCTACGACACCATCTATCAGGAACGCTATATGGGCCTGCCGCAGGACAATGCGGAAGGCTATAAGAACGGCTCGCCGATCACCTTCGCCGACCGGTTGAAGGGCAATCTGCTGCTGATCCACGGCACGCTGGACGACAATGTCCATTACCAGAACCAGGATCAGCTGGTCGACCGGCTGATCCACTTCAACAAGCCGTTCACGATGATGGCCTATCCCGACCGCAGCCACGGCATCTATGAGGGCGAGAATACCAGCATCCACCTCTATTCGCTGATGACCCGCTATCTGGAGACGAACCTGCCGCCCGGCGGACGGTGAGCAGTCGCTGTCTCCGCCGCCCGGCGCAAGCCTTCGCGCGGAGACAGCATCGCCGGTTCTTTCAGGTCGCGGACCAGCCCAAGGCGGCGCAAGCCCAGCAGCACCCACCAACCCGGATCATGCTGACCCGGCTCGATGCCCAGCCGTGCCGAATCTGGCCAGGCGTGGTGATTGCCGTGCCACGCCTCGCCAAAGGTGATCAGCGCAGCGGCGGGCAGGTCGTAACCCTGTACCGCGACATCGTCGACGCTCCATCCCTGGGGTCCGCGCCGGTGGGTGATATGGCCGACCAACCAGTGCCCGGTCACGCCCACCGCCACCCGCATCGGCACGCCCCAGACCAGCCAGGGCAAGCCACCCGCCCATAGGAACAGCAGCGCCCAAGGAATTTGCTGGGCCATCCAGCTCCGCTCCAGCCAGGCCAGAAAGCGGTCGTCCCTCAGCCGCGCCTCGGGCACGAAGCGGGGCGGATGGGCCAGGTCGAGGCGGCAATGCATCTGCCACCAGGCGTCGCGGAAAAACGGCGCCCGGTGGGCGTGGAGGTCGTGGCACTCCACCTGCCGTTGCGCCCAGTCGCGCATGTCATGTTGCCGGACCATAGCCATTGGCCCCGCCATGCCGACAAGCGTCCCTAGATAGACCAGCACCCGCTCGAACCAGAGCGGTGCCGTGAAGCTGCGATGGATGAGCAAGCGGTGCATACCGATCGAATGCCCCAGACAGAGCGTCACCGCCGAGGTCGCCAGCCAGAGCAGCACCGCGCCGGGCGTGACGGTAAGGGGCGCCAGCACCAGCGCCGATCCGGTCATGCCGATCATCCATAGCGAGCGTATCGGCGCCCATCGCACCCGGCCCTCACATGCGTCACTGTCGGGCAAGGCGATCATCCGCATCGTCGAACGGCAAGTCATCCAGCGCTCCCTATATATTTAGGTATATTCCTAAATGCCGAACGACGTTTGTCAACGCTTAGCGAATTGCCTAAATGACGACATATGCAACGTGTGTTCGAGGCGCTCGCCAATCCGGCCCGCCGCCGCATCCTGGCCTATCTGGCCCATGCCGAGTTGAGCGCGGGCGACATCGCCTCGCGCTTCGACATGGCCAAGCCGTCGATTTCCCAGCATCTGTCCATTCTGGAAGCCGCGGGACTGGTCGCCAGCGACAAGCGCGGACAATTCGTCTTCTATCGTCTGGTGCCAGAGAGCCTGACCAACACACTGAACGGATTTGTGCAGGAAGTCTGCCCGGTCGCCCGCCCGTTGAAGCGCGAAAGCGCCGCGCTGGCCCGCAAGGGCGAGGAGACGCCTTAAGCTCTTCAGAAATCCTGATTGCACCATCTGTCGATTTCCATTGCAATCGTTTGTTGCAATCCGCATCCGACCGCGCCATGATGGGCCCGACGCGGCAAGCCAGCGATAGACCATGGCCCATCCCCCCGCGTGCGAGAGGACCCGCATGACCCCGTCCCCCCCCGCCGCCGGAACCATGGCACCGTTCAAGCCAAGGCTGTCGCTGACCCGCATCCTGGAGATGAACCTGGGATTCCTGGGTCTGCAGTTCAGTTTCGGGCTGCAACAGGGGAATATGGCGCCGATCTACAGCTATCTCGGCGCGTCCGAGGCGCAGATTCCGCTGCTGCAAATGGCCGGGCCGATGACGGGATTGCTGATCCAGCCGCTGATCGGCGCCATGAGCGACCGGACGGACAGCCGCTGGGGACGCCGCACGCCCTATTTCCTGATCGGCGCGGTGCTCTGCGCGCTGGGGCTGTTCTTCATGCCGCTCAGTTCGTCCTTGCTGATGGCGGTATCGCTGCTGTGGATCCTGGACGCTGGCAACAACATCACCATGGAGCCGTACCGCGCCTATGTTTCCGACCGGCTGGACGGGTCGCAGCATAATATCGGCTTTCTGACGCAGAGCGCCTTTACCGGCCTGGCGCAGATGCTCGCCTTTCTGACGCCCTCGATCCTGGTCTGGGCGGGAATGAACCCCGACTGGGTCGACGGGCACAATATCCCCTATACGGCGCGCGTGGTGTTCATGATCGGCGCGGCGCTGTCCTTCATCACCATCATCTGGTCGATCCGGCGGGTGCCCGAGCTGCCGCTGACCCCGGAGGATCGCGCCCGTATCGCCGCCGCGCCCAAGGGGATCGGCGCCACGTTGAAGGAAATCGGCGACGCGATCCGCGCCATGCCGCTGCCGATGCGCAAGCTGGCGCTGATGAGCCTGTTTCAATGGTATGCCATGATGGCCTATTGGAATTACGTCATCTACGCGATCGGCCGTTCGGTCTATGGCACCGCCGACGCGACCTCGTCGGGCTTCCACGCTGCGGTGCTGACCAATGGCGAAGTCGCGGCCTTCTATAACGGCGTCGCCTTCGTCGCGGCCTTCGCCATGGTGCCGCTCGCCAAGCGGATCGGCGCGGCGCCGCTCCACGCCGCCTGTCTGGTCATCACCGGCATCGGCATGATGGTGATGCCGCACATGACCAGCAAGGCGATGCTGTTCCTGCCCGCCATCGGCATCGGGCTGGGCTGGGCCAGCATGATGGGCAATCCGTACGTCATCCTGGCGGGCTCGATCCCGCCGGAGCGGACAGGTGTCTATATGGGCATCTTCAACATGATGATCGTCATCCCGATGCTGATCTTCGGCGTGACCCTGCCGCTCTTCTACCAAAGCTGGCTGGCCGGCGATCCGCGTAACGTCCTGACGCTGTGCGGCGTGCTGATGCTGCTGGCGGCCATCTCCGTCTATTCGGTCCGCACTCGCAACGCGCAGGGCCTGCCGCTCGGCGCGGCACCGCAAGTCTGATCTTCCCCCTCCCCTCCGTTTTTTTCGAGGTTCCATGACGATCACCCCCGCCCATTGGTCGGCCGAGGCGTTGACCGGGATCGCCGCCCAGGACGATGCCCGCCTGCCCGTCTTCACCGCCGCCGACGTCGTGCCGATCCTGCCCGACCATGACCTGTGGGACATGTGGCAGATCGCCTATGCCGATGGGCGCACGGCCTTTTTCGGGGGGCGCAGCTGGTGGTTCTTCCTCGCCACGCCGCGTTTCGAGGATCCCGAGATGCGCCATGACGAAGCGCGCATCCGCCTGACCAGCTTCGGGCCCGACGGCTGGCGCGACCATGGCGAGACCTTTGCCGATGGCTTCACGCCGGGCAGCCGCGAATGGTCGGGCTCTGCGGTGCTGGGCGAGGACGACACCACGCTCACCATGTATTTCACCGCCTCGGGACGGCGGGGCCAGCCTCGTACCTTCGAGCAGCGCCTGTTCGAGACGGTCGGCCGCTTCCTGCCCGACGAAGGCCGGACCGAGGGCTGGAGCGAACCGGTCGAGAGCGTCGCGGCGGACGGCCATCACTATATCGTCGCCAATCAGGCAGAGCCCGAAAATGGCGGCATCAAGGGCTTTCGCGATCCCGGTTATTTCCGCGATCCGGCGGACGGCGCGGAATATCTGCTGTTCGTCGGCTCGGCGGGCTGGGTCAAACAGGACATTGACGGTGTCGTCGGCGTCGCCAAGCGCGAAGGCGACGGCTGGACGATCCAGCCGCCGCTGATCGAATCGCTGGGCGTCAACAGCGAACTGGAGCGCCCGCACATCATCCTGCGCGATGGCCACTATTATTGCTTCTGGTCGACGCAAGGAAAGCGCTTCGCCCCCGGCCTCGGCGCGCCGACCGGGCTCTATGCGATGGTCGCCGACCGTTTCGCCGGGCCCTGGCGGCCGGTCAACGGCACCGGACTGGTCGCGGGCAATCCGGTCGCCGAGCCGACCCAGGCCTATTGCTGGTGGGTGACGGGCGAAGGCGATGTCATCAGCTTCGTCGATTATTGGGGCATGGAAGGCCGCGACGCGAGCGAAGACCCCGCCCTGCGCCGCGCCCGCTTCGGCGGCACCGCCGCGCCCTGGTTCCGCCTGGCCTTTGACGGGGACCGGGTGACGATCGCCTAGAGCCTGGTCCAGCTTGGCTGGATCAGACCCTAAGCCGTCTCGCGCAGCACCAGTTCGGGGTCGAGAATCACCGACCCCGCCTCTCGCCCGCCGATCCTGGCGAACAGGGCATCGACCATCGCCTGCGCGCCCGCGGCGATGTCCTGGCGGATGGTGGTGATGCGCGGGACCGCCTGCGCGGCAAGCGGCAGGTCGTCATAGCCGATCACCGCCAGCGTGTCGGGCACCGCGATCGCACGATCGGCCAGTACGCGTACCGCCGTCATCGCAATCATATCGGAGGCGGCGACGATCCCGTCGAGCGGCATGGCCCCACCGCCCTGCTCCAGCAGCGCGTCGATATGCGCGGCGATCTCCTGCTCCATGTCGTCGGATGCGAGATGGGTGGGCAGTTGCACCGGTCCGTCCTGCCATCCCGCTTCGGCCATCGCCCGCGCGACGCCGTCATGTCGCTGCCGGATTTCGGGCGCGCCGATATCGCCCAAAAAGGCGATGCGGCGGCACCCACGCTCGATCAGCCGCCGCCCCGCCAGATAGCCGCCCGCCGCATTGTCCGTACCGATCGCCGCATGAACCTGATCGGGCAACGTCACGCCCCAGGCGACCAGCGGGCGGTAGCGCCGGGCGACCCGTTCGATCGCATCATATTGGTTCGACTGGCCGATCAGCAGGACGCCGTCGACCATGCCGCTGTCGACCACCCGGTCCAGCCAGTCGGCCGCGTCCGGGATCACGCGCGACAGCATCACGTCATAGCCATTCTCGGTCAGCGCATCGGCCAGATAGCCGAGCATGGTCATGAAGAAGGGGTCGGACAAATGCTGGCGCCGATCATGGCCCAGCGGCACCACGATACCGATCACCCCGGTTCGCCGGGTACGCAGTCGGCTGGCCATCTGGTTGGGTCGAAAGCCATGCTGATCCGCCAAGGCCTGGATGCGCGAGCGGGTTTCCGCGTTGACCAGCGACTTGCCCGCCAGCGCCCGCGAAACGGTACCCGGGGATACCCCCGCCATCCGCGCCAAATCCGCGATCGTCCGAACGCGACGATCGCCTCCTCCCGTAATATTGTCGGTCATGTCCGAAAGCTAACCGGACCTTCCGCTCCCAAACAAGCAGGCAACGGTAATTCCCGCATTTTCCTCACATGGATCAACTATATTCCGCAGTCACGTCGATTTTCCATCCACGTAGCGCCACCACCCGCTGATCCCGACAGAGGGGCGCGCCGATCACGCGCATCCAGCGCTCGCCGTCCGACGTATGGATTTGCGCGTCAATGGTGAAACCGCGTCGGTGGCGGATCGCATAGCCACGCAACCGTTCGACGGCCGACAGGGATTCGCTGCGATAACAGGGCAGGACTTGCGTCCGTTCCAGCGGCCGGTCGCGCGCCCAGCCGAACAGCGTATAGACGCCCAGCGACCAATCCAGTCGCTGGGACGCCAGATCGCAATGCCACCGGCCGATGCCATGGTTTGCGAGCCAGTCGTCGCTCGCCGGAAAGGCATCGACATCCGGCGCATCGGCCAAGCCCAGATCGAACCGCAGCCCGCGTTCGAACAGGGGCCAACTATGGTTCAGGGCAAGCGGCTCGGCCGGTTTCACAGGACACTCCTCGAAGCGCGCTTAAGCTAACCTCGAGGCGTTAATCCTCATTTAAATCGACAAACCGCCGTCAGACCTTGTCGGTCAGCTCCGGCACGACGGTGAAGAGGTCGCCAACCAGCCCAATATCGGCCACCTGGAAGATCGGCGCATCCTCGTCCTTGTTGATCGCGACGATGGTCTTGGAGTCCTTCATCCCCGCCAGATGCTGGATCGCACCCGAGATGCCGACCGCGACATAGACTTCGGGCGCGACGATCTTGCCGGTCTGGC